>ENA-ORXM01002739-ORXM01002739.1-marine-metagenome-genome-assembly--contig:-NODE-2739-length-19555-cov-3.489013_pt1 | contig 19555 bp, 16 predicted proteins | sample MGYA00237867_ERZ511480 | MGnify/ENA primary metagenome ERZ511480 (study PRJEB26309, sample SAMN06266103) | marine metagenome | isolation source: Algal blade | place: United Kingdom:Sidmouth, United...
TCAACGGAAAAGAAAACATCAAACTAGTGGTGCAGTAACAACCACATAGTACAAGTAATAAACAAGAGCCGCCCCGATTACTCGGGGCGGCTCTTTTCGTTTAGTATGATGTTGTTTGACTCTCAAAAAGGGTAGAGCTCAAGTAACGATCTCCACGATCACAAATAATGCAAACGATTAGTCCTTTTTCAAGTTCTTTAGCTAGTTCTAGTGCGATGGTCATGGCACCACCACTACTCATGCCAGCCATTATGCCTTCGGTTTTTGCTAACGTTCTTGTCATGGCTGTGGCTTGTTCAGCATTTACATAGCGAATATCATCAACCCTAGAAAAATCGCAAATTGAAGGAACCATTTCTGGTGACCACTTTCTGATACCCGGTATGCGTGAGCCTTCTTCGGGGTGAACACCAATAATTTGAATAGCAGAGTTTTGTTCTTTTAAGAATTTTGATGTACCCATGATTGTACCCGTTGTTCCCATTGAGCTCACGAAGTGTGTGATTTGTTGATGGGTATCTCTCCAAATTTCAGGGCCGGTAGTTCTGTAGTGGGCTAAGGGATTGTCTTCGTTTCCAAACTGATTGAGCAGAATGTACTCATTCGTTGAAGCCATTTCTTCGGCAACGGCTCTAGAATGTTCAATGCCTTTGTCACCATCAGTAAGTATGAGGGTTGCGCCATAGGCTTTCATGGCTGCCTTACGTTCTTCAGTAGCTGACTCTGGCATAAGCAGTGTGATGGGGATACCTTTAATGGCCGCAATCATTGCAAGAGCAATGCCTGTGTTTCCACTCGTTGCTTCAACAATCTGAACACCATCTTGAAGTTCACCCCTGTCAATTGCACCAGTTATCATGCTGAGCGCAGCCCTATCTTTTACGCTGCCGCCCGGATTTTGACCTTCTAGTTTGCCATATACCTTGACAGCTGGGTTTTGATTTAATGTTGTTATTTCAACGAGAGGTGTATTTCCTACGAGTTCAATCATTCAATTCTTCTTTAACTTTTGAGACTTGGTTATCACCAGCGATATAATACACAGTTGAATGAGGATCAACACTTTTTGTGATCCAAACATTTCCCCCGATTACACTATGCGCGCCGATGATTGTTTCTCCACCCAAGATTGTTGTGTTTGCATAGATCACAACATGCGGTTCAATGGTAGGGTGTCGCTTAACATTCGCATCGGCTTTATTTACAGATAAAGCGCCTAGTGTTACTCCTTGATAAAGTTTTACATGATGCTTGATAACAGTGGTTTCGCCGATTACTACACCTGTGCCATGATCGATACAAAAAGACTCACCAATTGTAGCGGCCGGATGTATATCAATACCCGTTTTATGGTGTGCATGTTCTGTAATGATTCTCGGTACAATCTTAATTCCTAAATTGTGAAGTCTGTGTGCAATTCTGTAAGAGGCTATAGCGTAGAAACCTGGATAGCTCCTGACTATTTCTTCTTTGCTTTTTGCTGCTGGGTCGCCAACATAAATTGCATCAATGTCTTTTTGAATTTCTTTTTCTAGTTCTTCTAAATTGCATGAAAACTCAATGGCGGTTTCTTCAGCACTTTCTGTGCATAAATTTGGAAAATGAACTAAGAAATTTGCCAGTTGACTGCTAATCTTTTCGACACGTTGAGAAATATCTTCTGCGGAGTCTAACTTTTCATCTGAAAAGTTGGGAAAAAGAAGAGACAAGGTATCTTCAAAAAAATGAACAACATTTTCATTTGAAGGGCATTCTGGGCAATGCACATGTCTTTGTAATAAGTAATGTTTAAATTCTTCTGTCATTCAATTTATTTTAAACCACGCGCTTTTTCCATTGGTGTTACAGAAGGCTCTTGGCCTCTCCAATTGTTATACATCGTTTCATAGTCTTGTGTGTCACCTTGAGATAGAATCATTTCTCTAAATCTGTCGCCATTCTCACGTGTTAGACTTTCATTTTCTTCGAACCATTGATAAGCGTCGTGACTTAGCATCTCTGTCCATAAATAGGCGTAATACCCCGCAGCATATCCGCTGCCCCAAATATGGGCGAAATACTGACTTTTATACCTAGGTGGAATTGCTGGAATTTGATTGAGTTTTGTTTTAGCAAGGGCGTTATTCTCAAAGGTCATTACATCTTCAATTTGGCTATCGCCAGAAACTGTGTGCCATTCCATATCAAGATTGGCCGCTGCTAACGACTCAATTAATTCAAAGCCTTGATTGAAGGTAGATGCATTATTTATTTTTTCGACTAGTGCTTTCGGAATCGTTTCACCGGTTTGGTGGTGTTTTGCATAGTTATTGAGGATTTCTGGGTGTAAGGCCCAATTTTCATTCACTTGCGATGGAAATTCAACAAAATCTCTGGCTACACTTGTGCCACTGATTGATGGATAGGTTTGGTCGGCAAACAAACCATGTAATGCATGACCCATTTCATGAAACATGGTTTCAACCTCATCATAAGTCATTAGGGCGGCATCTCCTTTTGCCGGTTTTTGTACATTCATTACATTATACACAACTGGCTTTTTATCATAGAGTTTACTTTGATTCACAAAATTGCTCATCCATGCACCGCCGCGTTTACTGTCTCTAGCAAAGTAATCGCCATAGAAAAGGCCAAGTTTGGTACCGTTTTCCTCAAATAACTCATATACCAACACCTCTTCATGGTAGGTTGGAAAATCTTTGGTGCGTTCTATAAACGTAATGCCGTAGAGTTTTTCTGCTGCGAAAAACACACCATTCTCTAATACATTTTTTAACTCGAAGTAGGGCTTTATCTGCTCCTCATCTAAATCGTACTTTGCCTTACGCACTTTTTCGGCATAGTATTGCCAATCCCAAGAAGCCAATTCAAAATCGCCGCCCATTGTCGTGATCATTTCTTGAATTTCGCCCGCTTCTACCTTTGCTTTTTCAGTTGCCGCAGGAACAAGATTGTTGAACATGTCTTTTACAGTTTGTGGCTCTTTCACCATGGTGCCAATCAGGTTCCACTCTGCATAGTTTGCATAACCTAATAACTCGGCTTTTTCTGCACGCAACGTCGCTAATTGTTTCACAATGTCGAGCGTAGCAGTATTGCCTTCGGTGGCTCTTGAGGTAGAAGCCTTGAACAACTGTTCGCGAATTGCACGGTTTGCTAGATTGGTGCACAGGGGTTGTTGAGTTGTATTTTTTAAAGCAAGCTTGTATGTATCATCTGTTTTTAGGCTTTCGAGTTGTGCGTCAGATAAGCCTTCTAATTCTTTGACATCAAACACATACACTGCGCCTTCATTATTTGCCTCGAGCAATGTTTGGTTGAACTCAGTACTCAGGCTTGCAATCTTTGAGTTTATCTCCTTTAGTTCTGATTTTTTTTCAGCAGATAACTCTGCGCCGGCTTTTACAAAATCTTCATAATAGTTTTTTAGCAGCGCGAAAGATTCAGAATCTAGATCAAGGCTTTCTCTATTCACATACAGTGTTTTTACTCTGTCGAATAATTGCTCGTTTAAATAAATGCCGTCGGTTTGTTCAGACAACTTTGGAGAAATTTCTTCTTGAATCGCTTTAATTTCATCGTTTGTGTGTGCACTCGTTAACGCAAAAAATACATTACCAACTCTGCTTAGCAACTCGTTACTTTTCTCTAGTTCGAGAATTGTGTTTTCGAAAGTAGGTTTCTCTGCATTGCCAATAATGGTCTCTACAACTTCATTTTGTTCCCTCATGCCCGCAGTAAAGGCTGGCAAAAAATGCGCATTTGTTATTTTTTTAAAGTTTGGCGCATTGTAGGGTAGTTCACTGTCTTGCGAAAATGGATTATCATTCATGTTTTCAGTACTCTCATCTTTAGAAATATTCTTTTCATTTGTGGTAGGTTCACAAGAACTAAGAATTGTAATTGCTAGGCAGGATAGTATAATATGCTTCCAGTACATTGATAATTTTTTATAAAGGTAAATTTGAACGCATTAAGCAAACACCGGTGAAAGAATTAACTGACGACAACTTGGAAGTCTTCTTTGATCCCACATTCTTATCAGAATTACGGTCGGATGCATTGAAGAAAGAATTGCTGAAAAGTATTGCTTGGCAACAGAACGAAATACGTTTGTTCGGTAAATGGATAACTGAGCCACGGCTATCTGCTTGGTATGGCGACGAAGGTATAACTTATGCGTACTCTGGGCTAGCATTAAGGCCTCTACCTTGGACAAATGAACTTCTGCAGCTTAAGAATGAGATAGAAAACGTTTCGAACGCCAAATTTAACAGCGTGTTATTGAATCAATACAGACATGGTCAAGATTCAATGGGTTGGCATAGCGATGATGAAAAAGAACTTGGGAAAAACCCAGAGATTGCATCGTTGAGTTTGGGTGTGATGAGAGAATTTCAATTTAGAAAAAAGGCTGATCATACAATTAAACATAAACTGCTTTTGCCACATGGTAGCTTACTTATTATGAAAGGAGCCACACAACATTTTTGGCAACATCAATTACCTAAAAGAAAACGAGTAAATGAAGTAAGAATAAACCTCACCTTTAGGCAAGTTTTCTCTAACATTCAGGAACAATAACAGAGATGTTTGTTGCCAAGCCACCGAGTGAAGTTTCTTTGTATTTGTGATTCATATCTTGCGCGGTTTCCCACATGGTTTTAATCACTTGATCGAGTGAGACTTTCGCATCTGATGGATTTGATGACAATGCTAGATGCGTGGCTGTGATTGCCTTGATTGCGCCCATTGTGTTGCGCTCAATGCATGGAATTTGAACAAGACCATTAATAGGATCGCATGTTAAACCAAGGTGATGTTCCATAGCAATTTCTCCGGCTTGCAGTGCTTGTTGAAAGCTACCGCCTAAGGCCTCGGTGAGTGCAACTGCTGCCATTGAGGAAGATACGCCAATTTCTGCTTGGCAACCACCCATTGCAGCAGAAATTGTAGCGCCATTTTTATAAAGCCCGCCTACAACACCTGAGGTCAATAAAAAATCTTGTATTTGATGATTGCTTGGTTCTGAACCCGAAAATGCAATGAAGTATGCAAGCACGGCGGGTATCACTCCTGCCGCCCCGTTTGTTGGTGCTGTAACCACGCGGCCAAAGTTTGCGTTCTCCTCATTAACAGCCAAAGCAAAGCAGCTGATCCACTTGAGCATGGTTTGAAAGTCTGGTTTTTCGGAAGAAAGGTCAGCCAGCCATTCTTGTGGGTCACTTATTTTATGTCTGTGATTAGAAAGCGTTTCATACAAATCTTTTGCTCTACGTTTTACTGATAAGCCTCCCGGTAAAATACCATCCGTATGGCAACCACGATATATGCAAGCAATCATTTCTTGCGCAATTTGGTCTAGCCTTGCATTGGTATATTCTTCTCTATGAATAACATGCTCATTTTCTCTAGCTAAATCGGCAATTTTGCATTGTTTAGATGCGCAAAACCTGCTAATGTCTGCTGCATTAATGATTGCATTTGGAACTTCTTCTTCGGTTCCTAAATCTGTTTTTTCGGTGTATTGCTGTTCTCGAATTACAAACCCACCGCCAACCGAGTACCAGGTTTCTTCATACAATATTTCTTCATTTTGATAGGCGATGCACTCCATTCCATTTGGGTGATAAGGGAGTTGGTCATCTTTCAGAAAAAGAATATCCTCAGTTGGTATGAAGGAAATAGAATGTTCTCCTGCAACTTGTAGAATGTTAGTTTCTTGAACTGAAGCAGGATAGTTTCTTAAAAACTCCATTTCAACAGTTTCAGGGTCTGATTCATGCAAACCCAAAATCACAGCAATATCTGTTCCGTGGCCTTTGCCCGTTAAGGCAAGTGAGCCATAAAGTTTCACTTGCACACGAGTTGTAAGGTTGAGTAAATTGCGGTTTCGCAAGTGGCGCACAAAATATCTACTTGCTCGCCAAGGGCCGAGTGTGTGGGAACTTGAAGGGCCAACGCCAACTTTTAATATATCAAATACAGAAACGTAGTTCATCGTCTTTAACTTAACCACGAAGCTACCTCAAATCGAAAGGAGAGCATAACCGAAGAAGTGTAATCATTACGTGATGTTGTTAGGGGTTAAAAATATCACCAACTGCATAGTGGAGTTCAGAAAACAATGGAGATTCTAGTGTGTGGTCTTCAATCAAGGGTGTTAAGCCGATAAATTCATCATCAGTGAGCAATACCTATAAATAGCTTTCTCAGAGGTGATACCATCCAATATTTTACAACACCGTTTTGTTCGTAGCATGGTTAAATACCAGCTTTTCGGAAGCTGTTACTGGTTCAATAACTCCATCAGGCATCTCATCAAGTTTCTACTAATGTAAGGAGACTAGCTGATTTTACGCATCCGAATACTTTGTGGTGTGACTTCAAGGTATTCGTCTTCTCTGATGTATTCCATTGCTTCTTCAAGTGAGAAAACTACTTTGGGAGCAATTTTAGTTGCAGAGTCTGATCCTGAGGCACGCATATTGGTTAATTGCTTTCCTTTAATTAAGTTGACCTCCAAATCATTCTCTCTAGTGTGTTCACCGATTACTTGGCCTTTATAAATTTTATCTCCGGGTTCTACAAAAAACTTACCTCTATCTTGTAGTCTGTTAATAGCAAATGCAAGTGCTTGGCCTTGTTCCATAGAAACTAAAGAGCCTTTTACGTTCATGTCCATTTCTCCTTTTAAAGGTTCAAACCGTAAAAAGCGGTGAGAAATAATGGCTTGGCCGGCAGTATGGGTGAGCATGGTGTTTCTCAATCCAATTAAGCCTCGAGAAGGTATTTCAAACTCTAGGTGTTGTAAATCTCCTTTAGGTTCCATCACAGTCATTGCTCCTTTACGTTGAGTAGAAAGCTCAATTACTTTTCCAGAATACTCCTCAGGCACATCAACAGCTAAAATTTCTATTGGTTCATGCTTAACGCCATCAATTTCTTTAATGATTACCTCTGGTCTACCAACTTGTAGTTCGTAGCCTTCTCTTCTCATTGTTTCTATCAATACTGAAAGATGAAGAATACCTCTGCCAAACACATTAAATTTATCTTCCGTGTCGGTTTCCTCTACTCTTAGTGCTAAGTTCTTTTCAGTTTCTTGAAACAATCTATCTCTTAAGTGACGAGAGGTCACAAATTTTCCCTCTTTACCAAAAAATGGCGAAGTATTGATAGTGAACAACATACTCATTGTTGGCTCATCTACATTGATTCTTGGTAATGCTTCTGGGTTTTCTAAATCAGCAATGGTATCTCCAATTTCAAAATCTTCCATGCCAATTATTGCGCAGATGTCTCCACTTCTCACAGTGTCTACGGTCACCTTGCCTAATCCGTGAAAAACTTGTAGCTCTTTAATTCTCACTTTCTTTTGCACACCATTCGCTTTGCAAAGAATATAATCTTGATTCACATGCAAGTCTCCTCTAAACAGCCTTCCGATGGCTATACGCCCTGTAAATTTTGAAAAATCTAAGGAAGTGATTTGCATTTGTGGGCTTCCTTCTCTGTAAGGCGCTTCTGGAATTTGCTCAACTATTGCATCTAATAATGGAATCATATTATCGGTCTTATCCTGCCAATCATCACTCATCCAGTTAAACTTTGCTGAACCGAATATGGTATGAAAGTCCAACTGTTCCTCTGTTGCATCTAGGTTGAACATTAAATCAAATACTTGATCTTGTACTAAACCTGGCGTGCAGTTTTCCTTATCAACTTTATTAACCACAACAACTGGCTTTAGGCCAAGTTCTATGGCTTTGCCCAACACGAAACGAGTCTGTGGCATTGGTCCCTCAAACGCATCAACCAGTAATAAAACACCATCAGCCATTTTGAGAACACGCTCTACTTCACCGCCAAAATCGGCGTGACCGGGTGTATCAATAATATTAATTTTTACGCCTTTGTATTCGGCAGCCACATTTTTTGATAGAATGGTAATTCCTCTCTCGCGCTCAAGGTCATTATTATCTAAAACTTCTGAGGTATTTTGAGCACGTGAGTCGAGTGATTTACAGGCTTGTATGATTTTGTCAACAAGCGTTGTTTTTCCGTGGTCAACGTGGGCAATAATGGCTATGTTTCTAATTGATTTCATGTCGAAATTTGAAGCTGCAAAAGTAGAGTGAATTGTTCACCATTTACTCTTTTCGTAAATTCGCTTCAATTTTATTTCAATTATAGACTATATGCAGCTTTCAAGCCTCGACATCTCCATCATTATCGCCTCGTTAGGTGTTTCTCTTTTAATTGGACTCTACTCTTATCGTTCGGCATCCAAGAATTTCTCCTCATATTTTTTAGGTGGAGGTAAAATGCCATGGTGGTTATTAGGTATTTCTATGGTGGCCACAACTTTTGCTGCTGATACGCCAAATTTTGTAACGCAAATTGTACGACAAAAGGGCGTGAGCCAAAACTGGATTTGGTGGGCATTTTTGTTAACCGGCATGCTCACTGTATTCGTCTATGCAAAACTGTGGAAACGTAGTGGCGTGTTAACAGATCTTGAGTTTTATGAATTAAGATACAGCGGTGCTCCGGCTGCATTTTTACGAGGATTTCGTGCCGTCTATCTCGGTTTAATTTTTAACTGCTTAGTGATGGCTGTTGTGATTCACGCTGGAATTAAAATTGGTGGCGTTCTGCTTGGTTTAACGCCTTTGCAGGTTGTACTTATTGGTGGTGTGGTCACAGTGTTTTATACCATGCTAGGAGGATTGCGTGGTGTAATTCTAACAGATTTTTTTCAATTCATTTTGGCCATAGTGGGCGCAGTTGGTGCTGCCATTGTCATTTTGAGAATGCCAGAAATTAACGGCGTTCAAAATTTGATCAGTCACCCAAATGTGGCCGATAAAATTAACATACTTCCAAACCTTACAGATAGAGAAGTATTTATACCATTATTAATTATACCGCTTGCTGTACAATGGTGGAGCAGTTGGTATCCGGGTGCAGAGCCTGGTGGTGGAGGTTATGTTGCCCAACGTATGTTGTCTGCAAAAAGTGAGGCTGATGCAACGGGAGCAACCCTTTTATTTAATGTTGCTCATTATGCCCTTAGGCCTTGGCCGTGGATTATTGTTGCACTTGCTTCATTAATCATCTATCCAAACCTTGCTGCGTTGCAAGATGCGTTTCCCGACATTGACCAAGCATTTATTAATGATGATTTGGCTTATCCAGCTATGTTAAGCCTTTTGCCAAAGGGATTGATAGGAATTGTAATCGCAAGTTTAATCGCTGCCTTCATGTCAACTATCTCAACACATTTAAATTGGGGAAGCTCTTACATTAGCAACGATTTATATCATCGCTTCATGAAACCTGCGGCAACAGAGAAGGAAGTTGTTGCCGTAGGAAGACTGAGCACATTGGTGATGATGATTATTGCCAGTTTAATCGCATTAGAACTTGGTGGTGCACTTGAGGGATTCAACATTATACTTCAAATTGGAGCGGGTACAGGGTTAATATTTATTTTGCGATGGTTTTGGTGGCGTATTAATGCATACACAGAAATTGCAGGCATGGTAATTTCGTTTGCCGTGGCGTTGTTTTTTTATGTGAATGGAAAGCTTGAATTTTTTGAACCCGCCCTACAACTCGCAGATTGGGAGAAACTGCTCTGGGGTGTTGGCATTACAACTCTAGGGTGGTTGGTTGTTACCTTTATTACCAGACCAACAGAAAGAGATGTGCTGACCAAATTTTACCTCAAAGTAAAACCAGATACATACGGTTGGAAACCGATTCAGCACACACTTACAGAAAAAAATATTGAACTTCACAACCAAAATGTATTGGGGGTTGGAATAATCTCAATGCTCACAGCTACACTTTTAGTTTATAGCTTATTGTTTGGTGTTGGTTATGTGATTTACTCGAAATTTATGAGTGCGCTAATCGCTGTTCTTATCGCAATAATTTGTAGTTTTATTCTAATTCGGCTTTGGCCTAAGCTTAAAATGGATCAAGAAAATGAATGATGATATTGGTGTGATACCTAAAAAAAGAGATAAAAAAAGATCATTCATTGTTCGTACAATTTTGAATGGGTTTTTGGTTGCGTTACCCATCGTCATTCTAATTGCGGTTTTCGTTGTTTTAATTCGTTTTGTGTTGGGCATTATCGCTCCACTCGCTCACATGCTTTCACCTGGTAGAGAGTTTACGCATTGGTCTTTACACATTGTGGCATTCATCATAGTTTGCGCTGTATTCTTTTCAGTCGGCATACTCATAAAAACTCGCATTGGTAAGTCTTATTTTCTTAGGTTCGAAAACTCAATTTTAAAACCACTGCCGCTCTACAAATCAATCAGTGGAATTGTTGAACAGTTTGTGAATAGAGATGCCAGGCCTTTTCAAAAAGTAGTGCTTTGCGACCCTTATGGCTCTGGCTCATTAATGACTGGTTTCATTGTAGAAGTAATTGATGATGATATTGTTGTGGTTTACGTGCCAACTGCACCAAACCCCACAAACGGTTTCATTTTTCATATGAAACGAAAAGATATCATTGAAACTACTGCGAAAACCGAAGATGCAATGGCAACGGTGATTGGGATGGGAACGGGTTCAAAGCGAATCTTTGGGGAAAAAGTCTATGATGAAGTATACCAAAAAATTTAAGTATTTGAGATATCAAATAGCTTTTTAAGCGCAACACTATCCTCTGCTTTCATTTTTTTGCCAAGTATTAACCGCACTTCTCTCCGACGTTCGGCGCCTTCATATTGTTCTTGCTCCGCATCAGTTTCGGGAACAATTTTACTTACTTCTTTCGGATTGCCATTTATGCCATCAAGAGCAACAAAGGTGTAATACGCATCATTGGTTTTCGATTTTCCCACTTTTCTAGGATCTTCTGTAAATACTTCAATATAAACTTCCATACTGGTACGAAAGGCGCGGGTAACTTTTGCCTCCAGTGTCACAACTTCACCTAGGGCAATTGGTTTTTTGAAAGAAACATTATCAACCGAAACGGTGACACAAATGCTATTACTGTGGCGGCCGGCGGCAATACCAGAGGCTATATCCATCCATTTTAAGAGAACACCACCCATTAAGTTACCGAGCGCGTTAGTATCATTTGGCAACACAATTTGACTCATCATTGTGTAACTCTCTTTTGGCGTTTTATCTATCATTTGTACAAAAATAGACAAAAGGAAATGGTATTATTGTGCGGTGCAGTAGAAACCCCCTAATTTTGTAATGTGCCAAACCAACCTATACACCGCGCGGGCTTTGTTAATATCATCGGCAAGCCAAACGTAGGAAAATCGACTCTCATGAATGCTTTTATGGGGGAAAAGTTTTCAATTATTACCAGTAAAGCACAAACTACTCGCCACCGAATACTCGGTATATTAAATGAAGATGATTATCAAATAGTGTTTAGCGATACACCAGGAATCATTGACCCAAAATATGGGTTACAAAAAAGCATGATGCGCTTCGTTAATATGGCGCTCGAAGATGCAGACATTCTACTTTACATCCGCGAAGCAAACATGCCTCTTGCTGCTGACGAAGACATTCAGAAAAAAATTGAAGGCGTTGAAGCACCACTTTTTGTGCTCATTAACAAAGTTGATGTGTCAACACAAGATGTGATAACTGATCAAGTGGCGTATTGGAAAAAACAAAATTTTGTTGACGGTGTGTTTGAAATTTCTGCGTTAAAACATGCTGGAATTGCCGGATTAAAAGAGGCTATTATTGAGAAACTGCCTGTATCACCACCGTATTTTCCAAAAGATCAAATTACTGATCGACCTGAGAAATTTTTTGTTGAGGAAATTATTCGTGAAAAAATATTGCTCAATTACAAACAAGAAATTCCCTACAGTGTTGAAGTATATACAGAGAGCTTTAAAGAGGAAGAAAATATAATTCGCATTCGTGCTGTTATTTTTACAGAAAGGCAGAGCCAAAAGCCAATTTTGATTGGTAAAAACGGCAGTAAATTAAAAACAGTGGGAACGCAGGCTAGGGCAGACTTAGAGGCATTCTTTGGCAAACAAATTTATTTAGAAACCTTTGTGAAAGTGAAAGAAAACTGGCGAGATGATGAACGCAAACTTAGACAATTTGGATATGAAGGGTAAACCATCTGCTGTTACCTTTCTTCTGTATTCATCGATCTTTTTAATCATAACAGTTGTTAGTTACATAGGCATGAGCGTTTTTACGAATAAAATTGATGGTACAGAAACCCAATTCGAAATATTGAGAACTATAAAAACAACTGTGCTGATTTTTTTCGTGATTGGTATACCGCTAATAAATTTTCTTTCGTTTGGTTTAAAAGCCTTCGAACTTTTCCTTGACAAACTTTATAAACAACAAAATGGTTGATACAGACTCGCACATCAAAAAACAATTAAAAAACTGGGTTAGCATTGTTTCAAAATATCAAACGCCCAACGTTGGTAGAGCTGTATGGCAAATGATCAATACCATTTTGCCCTTTGTAGGTCTTTGGGTGCTCATGTATTTCAGTTTAAAATTAAATTGGTCTTATCTTATCACTGCAGGGTTGGGGCTAGTAAATGGCCTCTTCTTAGTTCGTGTGTTTATTATTCAACATGATTGCGGACATCGATCTTTCTTTAAAAATCAAAAAGCAAATCAAATTGTCGGTTATGTATTGAGTTTCTTCTCATCAATACCGTTTAAGTATTGGGCAAAAACGCATGCTTTTCATCATGGTCACAACGGGCAATTAGAGCATACGAATGTTGGCGACATTAAAACGCTTTCTGTAGAAGAGTTTGATCAACTGAGTTGGTTTCAAAAACTACGCTACAGATTATTTAGAAATCCGATCATTTTATTTGGTGTAGGACCAATTTATTATTTAGCAGTGAGCTGTAGATGGCCACTCATTAAATATGAAGGTTGGAAACGCCTCTTGACTAACCTTACCATTAACAACTTACTTATTGGACTCTTTTACGTTGGCTTGGCCCTTTTAGTCGGGTGGCAAAAATTCTTGCTTATACAAATTCCAATCTTACTGGTATTTGGCATTGTGGCGCTTTGGTTTTTCTATGTACAGCATCAGCATGAGGAGACTTACAAGCAATGGCAAACAAAATGGGATTACTTATTGAGTGCAATCAAGGGCAGCACGTATTACAAATTACCTGGACTGTTAAATTGGTTTAGTGGCAACATTGGCTTTCACCATATTCACCATTTAAACCCGAATATTCCAAACTATAACTTGCCAAAGTGCGCAAACGAGAATCCTATTTTGCAAGAATACACAACCACACTCACGCTTCGTGAAAGTTTTAAGTGCGTGTTTCATCATCTTTGGGACGAAAAGAAACAACGCATGATTAGTTTTTGGGAGTACAGAAAAATGAAACGAGTGGCTGCATAACACCTCTCTACATCTGCATAATCAGTCATTTTGTTTGCTGAGCGAGGGTCACAGTCGCCACCAAGATTGATTATGTTCTCTTGTTTTTGGTAAATTTAGTGAGATGCGGGTTCTTTTCGGAGTGAGGTGGATCGTTATCAACTTATCATTTTATAATTAAAGTCTATTTGTTCAGAAAGCCTATTCAACTATAATTGTGACTACTTTCTACCTAAATTTGCGCACTAAACCTCACTGATCATGATTGAATTTTTACTCAGCGGAGAAGCAATTCTTAGCTTGTTGATGCTCACTTTTATGGAAATTATTCTCGGTATAGATAATATCGTGTTTATCTCTATTGTTTCAAACAAACTAAAGGAAGAAAGCCAAGCCAGAGCTAGAAATATTGGACTTGTATTGGCAATGGTTTTCAGAATCATTTTGCTCTTTGGAATTACTTGGGTATTAAAACTTAGCGAACCCTTTATACATTTTGATTGGGGGTTCATGAAAGGAGGATTCTCAGGTCAGTCCGTTATTATTCTTGCTGGTGGATTATTTCTACTTTATAAATCTGTTTCAGAGATTCACCATAAATTAGAAGGCCATAATGAGGAAGTTGGCGGTAAGGCAGCAAGCAGTTTAACCACAGCTATTACTCAAATTGCGCTCTTAAACATTGTATTTTCATTTGATAGTATTCTAACAGCTATTGGTATGGTTGATCTTGTGCCAAACTGGAGTGGGCCAATCAATCCTGGTATTGTGATTATGATTTTGGCCGTTGTTATTTCTATTATCGTTATGATTGTTTTTGCCGGCCCGGTTGCTCGCTTTGTGAATCAACACCCTTCTGTTCAAATTTTAGGGCTTTCATTTTTATTGCTCATTGGTTTTATGCTCATTTCTGAGGGCGCGCACTTGGCTCACTTAGAATTTTTCGGGCAAACCGTAGGCGTAATACCAAAGGGCTATTTGTATTTCGCAATATTCTTCTCATTGTTGGTTGAATTTTTCAACTTAAAAATGAAAAGCAAAAAGTCAGATCCTGTGGTGCTACATAATCCGAAACTAGAAGAAGAATTTGAGCGCTAATACACCCCGTAGCAATACGTCGATCCTTATTTCTCTTTTTATTGCGGTACTCGTAGATATGCTAGGAGTGGGGATTGTCATAGTTGTTATGGCGCCTTACATTAAAGACAGTGAAACGCTTTTTGCATTTAAAGATTTCACCAACTACACCTTTGAGCAAATTCAGAATTATAAGAATGGCTGGTATTTGGCATTAATTTCTGTGTTTGGGCTTGCTCAATTTTTAGGCGCACCGCAGTTAGGCGGTATAAGTGATCAGTATGGTCGTAAGCGTGTAGTCATCTTTACAATGGTTGGTGGCGCTTTTGGGTATTTAATTTTTAGTCTCGGTGTTGTATTTGCCTCGTTACCCATGTTATTTATCGGTCGCTTCATCACTGGCTTTAACAGCGGCGGTGTAAGTATTTTGTATTCTATTATTTCAGACTTAAGCACGCCCGAAAACAAAGCGAGAAACTTTGGAATACTTGGCGCCGCATTCGGTTTAGGGTTTATTGTAGGCCCGGCGCTGGGAGCAGTGTTGGCCGATGAAACCATTGTAAGTTGGTTCACCGATTCTACTCCGTTTTTCTCTGCAATGATGTTAAGCCTTATCAGTGGGGTACTCATTTTTTTAACCGTACCCGAAACCAATGTGTACGCCAAAACATCGAAAAAAATAAAGCTAAATCTTCTTCAAGGTGTGCAGAATATTAATGTGGCCTTTAGAGATCCAAAAGTGAGTACAATTTTGATTGTTCTTTTCCTGGTGTATTTAGGCTTTACCTTTTTCACCCAGTTTTCTTCCGTGTATTTAATTGATGTGTTTGGCGTAGATCAAAAAGAACTAGGCAAATTTTTCACCTTTGTAGGTGCAGTTTTAGTATTTACACAGTTTATTATTATTCGGGTGTTAACGAAATACTTCTCATCGCGGCAAATTGTGGCGGTTGTGTTACTCTCACTGTCCTGTGGTTTATTTTTATTCATTGTACCTCAAGAATACAAACAAATCTTTTTGGTGGCTTCCATCATGCCAATGTCATTTGGGTTAATGCAGCCAAATATGCTCAACATTATCAGTAATTCGGCGGGCAAAGAAATTCAGGGGCAAATTCTTGGTATTCAACAATCAGTACGGTCATTAGCATTTACTATTCCTCCTTTAATTTCTATACCAATTAGTGCGCTAGATTCACGCTTGCCAAATATTGCGGGCGGTATTATTGTATTACTTTCTTGGATTATCTTCTTAGTAAACTATAAGAAGTTTAAGATTGTAACTCACCCACGTCAAAATGCTTCCGATCAAAAATAATGGAATGAATGAAAGCTGTTTTCGGGTCGAAGTTTTTTAGATAATTCACTTTTTTCTTCGCCTCCATTGCTCCAATCTCCCCTTTATTAATGATTCTGGCATGGTGAGAAAATTTAGATTTATGAACCTCGTCTAAAATTCCTTCTTCAAGGTTTGAATAGGGGGCTTCAGTTATTTCTGCACTTTGGGCGCGAGTAGAATCTAACAAGCGAATTTTTTTGTTGATTGTTTTTGATTCTTCAACAATGGGCTCTGGTAGAGGTTGAGGATTATTCTGCTCTTCATACGCCCGCTGCATTTCTTCCATCTGGCGTTTAATTTCATCAAACACAGAGTTCGATTTCTTTTTACCGCCTTTTTTGCCACTCTTGCTGATTCTGCTTAACCAACCAAGTATTCTAAAAAAGATGACCACAAAAATGATGAAGGGTATAAAGTCGCCCATAGCATCAAAGCTAAATAATTATTTAATATGAATTGCCTTTTTGTTGACAAACTCCCGAATGCCTTGCTTTGAAAGCTCTCTGCCAAAGCCAGACTTTTTAATGCCACCGAATGGCACACGTGGGTCAGATTTTACAATATCATTAACAGCAACAGTACCACTCTCAATTTTTCGGGCAATCTCAAGCCCTTTGTTTTTATTCGTTGTCCATACAGATGCGCCTAAGCCAAATTGAGAATTATTAGCCATGGCAATTGCCTCGTCAATTTTTGAAAATTTCATGCATGAAGCAACCGGCCCAAATATTTCATCATCAAATGCAGGCATACCTGTACTCACATTTTCTAGAATGGTAGGCAGCAAGTATTGGTTTTGGTCACCGGTTGGTGCGCCACCGCATCTAAGCGTTGCTCCTTTTTCAATTGATTCATTGATTTGTTTCATGATGTCTTCAACAAAGTCTTTTTTAGCTAAAGGGCCAATATATGTATCCTCCTCCATAGGGTCACCAACTTTTAAATTGCGTGTTCGTACTTCAAATCCATTCATAAAGTTTTCATAAACATTTTCATGAATAATAAACCGTTTTGCAGCGATGCAACTTTGTCCGTTGTTTTGAAATCTTCCTGTAATTGCCTGCTCAAGTGTATGCTCAATATCGGCATCTTCACAAACGATAAACGGATCACTTCCACCCAATTCTAAAACGGCTGATTTAATTTCCTTTGCCGCTTGCGATGCAACAATACCGCCCGCTTTTTCACTACCAGTTAAGCTAACAGCTTTCACAATATCTGAGGTTATAATTTTTTCAGTATCATCTGTTTTAATTTGAAGATTAGTAAAAGTGTGTTGAGGAAACCCTGCCTCTAAAAACAATTTCTCCATCTGTTGAGCACATTGTGGCACATTAGAGGCGTGTTTTAGTAAGCCGACATTACCCGCAAACACCGTTGGCACTGCAAAACGGAATGCCTGCCAGAAAGGGAAATTCCAAGGCATAACTGCCAGTATTGCACCGAGCGGTTCAAAGCTCACCAGTGTTTTTTCATAATCTGTCGAGAGTTCTTCATCTGCTAAAAAACTTGCGCCATGTTCTGCGTAATAGGTGCAAAGTTGTGCGCACTTTTCTACTTCAGATATTGACTGTGTAATCGGTTTACCCATTTCTAGCGTAGCAAGCTCTGCTAAATCTCGAGTTTTACTAAGAAGAAGTTCTGCCAAGTTTAACAAAAGCTTGGCGCGTTCGTCGAAACTTGTCAGCTTCCAAGAGTCGTATCGTTTTGCAACTTTATCTAAAATAGTGGTAACTTCATCGCTACTCAAAACGTTGTAAGTTTTTAGGGACTGTAAATTCGTGGGATTGATCGATTCTAACATGTTAAATTTTCCGATTGAAAAATGGCTATTGAAATTGGGCGTAGTAATCCTCTTGCTACTTTTTTTCGTACACTCTTTTTCTCAAAATTGTTCAACTGCCCCAGATGTCACTGAACGCTTATCGGCAAGAGAAAATGGCCCAATTGATTTTACAGTAATAGGTGACTCTCAAAATCCTTTTGAAAATAACAAAGTGAATGACCCTGGTAATGGATGCACCAATTTGGTGCCTATAACTACCACTACTGGAGAATTATCAATACCAGCGGGCTCACAAATTCGGTCAGCAACTCTTTATTGGTCTGGTGTAGGTGAGGTGATTGACAATGTAAGACTCAATGATCAAACTTTCAGTCTGGATGCTTGTTGGGAACTAGACTACACCCAATCTAATGTTAACTTCACCTTTTTTGCCGCAAGAGCCGATGCTACAAGCCTTGTAACTAACACTGGGAATGGTACTTACACATTTACAGGGTTAAATAACTCATCTTGGTATAATCAGTATAATTGTGAGGGTGGTGGCCCTAGTTCATTATTATATGGAGGTTGGGCGATGTTAGTTATCTACGAAAATCCTTCATTTCCGAACAATACGGTATTTGTTTTTGACGGCTTTCGCAATTTTGTGAGTAGTTCATTTAGCGTAAATATTCAAACCAACGTATTTGATGATTTTGCTGGCTCGCATGTTGGCTTGGTAGCCTGGGAAGGTGACGACTTTATTAATGCAAGTGATAATGTTGACAGCTTTCGCTTAAACGGACAAGACATACCAGATGTTTTTGGTGCGTATGATAGCAATGAGAACATTTTTAACGGTACAGATAGCTTTGAACAACCCGCAGACAGAACTTTCTTTAATGGCGATATAGATAATTTTGACATTAGTAATCAAGTTGCTGCACTAGCCAATACACCAGCGGCAAACTTCAATTTTTCGTTAAGTAGCGGACAAGATTTTATTTTGTTAAACGCCTTAGTGATGCGGCTACCTAATGAAGCACCCGATGCTTTGATTCAATTACCCGACGAAATTTTTAATGGTTGCGATGACGACCGCACATTTACAACAACCTTTACTTACTTTAACTCTGGCGAAGCATCACAAACATTAGCCGCTGATACACCAATTACCTTTTATTTGAATGAGATTGGAGGAACGGTGGTTGGCAGTACAGCAACTGAGATTGATTTAGAACCAGGCCAATCAAGTGACGCTACTGTAGAAATAACTATTCCACAAGACTTTTTAGGAGACTTTACAGTTATCGGATATATTGATGATCCGAATGTGACTACTGAAAGTTTCGGTACAGTTTTAGAGCTGTTTGAAGAAAATAACACCTTCACCTCTACCGGCTTTATTGACAGAAATTATAATGATTTTCTTGTTGAGTTAGACTTGTGTGAAGGTGATCAATTTGTTATGGGCGACGGTACTGTGGTGACCACCTCTGGTGATTTTGACTTTGATGAAGTTACGCAGCGAGGTGGCTGCGATTCAATTGGCGTATTGCGTGTTACATTGCGCCCCAATTTCGATATAACCCTGCCCTTGCAGCCAGTTTGTGAAGGTGAAACCATCGTTAAACCTGATGGACAAGAATTGGTACTAGAACCAAGCTCAACCCCTTATGAATTTAGTGATCTCTTATTCTCCCAATTTGGTTGTGATTCTTTGGTGAATTCATCGTTTTTAGTTAATCCGAATGCCATGTCAACCTTTAACCCCAAAATTTGCCTAGGTGAAGGCTTTATTTTACCAGATGACACCCAAGTTTTTGAAACAGGTATTTATGAAACCATTTTAGCAGGGGAGGCGGCAAATGGCTGTGACTCAATTATTGTAAATGAACTTGAAGTGTTAGATGTTCTTTACCCAAATGCGTGTGCGCCCGATGGTAATGGCGTAAATGATGGCTTGCGCGCAATTGTT
>ENA-ORXM01002741-ORXM01002741.1-marine-metagenome-genome-assembly--contig:-NODE-2741-length-19547-cov-4.260247_pt1 | contig 19547 bp, 22 predicted proteins | sample MGYA00237867_ERZ511480 | MGnify/ENA primary metagenome ERZ511480 (study PRJEB26309, sample SAMN06266103) | marine metagenome | isolation source: Algal blade | place: United Kingdom:Sidmouth, United...
TGAATAATTTCTCCAAATAAATGAGGGTTTTCTGCCATATAGAGAAACCTTGCAAAAGCCACTTGTTTACCTAGCTTATACTTAGAGCCTCGATATTCAGGGGCCAATACTAAGCCTCCTATCTCTGTGGGACCATTTGTGTCGACTGCCAGCTTAAGAGTCGTATGAGTGAAGCTTTTATCAACTGAGATGCTTTTTTTAGCCTCTTTTCCGACAATGAGTGAAAAGTGCGGCCTAGCTTCAGTGCCGTGTTTAGCGTGGATGACAGACGTCCCAATGACTTTGCCTTTATCTAGGTCCTCTAAGCAAAATAGGAAGGTGTTTTTTGGATTAAAGCTTGTTGATGAAAATGAAGACAAAGACTTTTGAATATTCTTTTCTAGCCTTGCTCTATCATTGGGAAGGTTTAAGAAATTTTCTAATTTACTAAGCTCAAACAAGTCTTGAAGATCTGATTCTTGAGCGGATCTAACTATATACATTCTTGGGATAGACTATAATGTTAACTCTTGGAAAGAAAATCAGATTAAATAACAACGCTACGCATAATTAGATTAACGATTCTTCTCTTAGCAGTTATACTAATTTAGTAACATATTTAAATAGAATTTATGAATAAAAAATTAAAAAAAATAGAAACATTTTATACTACCAAGGATTATGACGGTGGTATTAAATTTTTGCAGTCAATTAAATCATCTTTAGATGATTCAGTTTATCATTATAATCTTGGAACTTTTTTAGCTAAAAAAAATGAATTATCGCAAGCACGTTTTCATTTTGAAGTTGCTAAAGATTTAAATTTTAATAAATCAATGCTTGAGAATAATTTAAAAGTTGTAAAGCAAACACTTCAAGTAAATATCATAGAAGAGCCTGAAACGATTACAGAACATTTAATAGGTGGAGTAGATGCTTTCCCTAAAGATTATTTTTTAAGTTTTTTTCTGGTTATATTATTAATCTCATCAATCATTTATAAAAAGTATAAGTCTTTGACTGCTTCGATTTTATTAATGCTTTTAGCTCTAGTTCCTTTGGGAACTAATAAATATATAAAAACAAAGTATAAGCAAGCAGTTGTTATAGAAAATTCTCCAGTCTTTGATGGCCCGTCAGATGTATTTGAGCAAATAAACGAGGCTCCAAATGGCGTGAAAATTATTCTCTCAGAAAAGCGAGAAAATAATTGGTTTTTCATCGATTATCCCACTGCCTTAAGAGGGTGGATAAAACTTAAACATGCAAAATTAATAAAGGAATATAAAAATGTTCATTAAATCAATATTAGTATTATTGCTTTTATCTTGTACTAGCCTTGATGGTGATGGAGATAATTCAAAAGCTGGGCCTGAGGCTTTATACAAAGATGCAAAAAGGCTTTTTGATAAGAAAAGTTATCAAGTTGCTCAAGAGAAAATAAGAAAAATACGAGAAAAGTTTCCGTATAGTTATTATGCTAACCCGGCAGAACTTTTAAATGCTGATATTTTATTTCAACAATCAAACTACTTGGAAGCAGCTACTGCCTATCATGTCTTTAGAGAGCTTCATCCAAAAGATAAAAACCTGGATTATGTAATATTTAAAATAGGTGAGTCTTATCATAAAATGATGCCTAGTACTCCGGATAAGGATATTTCTATTACCAAAAGAGCTATTAGGTCTTATGAGGAATTATTGGCTAAGTTTCCAAACGCAATTTATAAAAAGTCAGCGCTTAAACATTTGAAAGAAGCAAGGGGAATGATTTTAAATCATGAAAAAGGAATTGCTGATTTTTACTTTAAAACCAAAAATTATGAAGCCGCTAGGTATCGGTTTTTAGATATTGCTAATACTTTCAAAGAAAAAGAGATTTCTAATTACTCAAAACTTAAAGTCGTAGAGTCATCATATTTGATGGAAGATTATCCTTTATGCTTAGGCTATATAAAAATGTTTGCAGCAGGACTTAACGAAGAGGCAGCCAAGAAAGCTGATGATTATGTTACTAAATGTTCTGAGAAATTAAAAAATAAATCATAGAGGATTCATTGTGAGATTAAATTCTGAAATTAAGTATTTAAAAGAAAAAGCACGCAAGTTTTATGCCGAGGCTGATTATGCTAAAGCATCTAAGATCTTAAATGATATTACAAGTTATCATCAAAGCGATGAGGAAGTTTATTTTTTACAGGCTAATATTTTACATCTGCAAGGAAAAATAGGATTAGCAATTCAAAACTTTAAAAAAGTCTTAGAGTTAAACAGAGATAACACTGATGCAATGATTTCGCTGTCAGTTCTATACAATGATATTGGTAAATATGACGAAGCTCAGAAGTATTTCAATATTGCCAACAATAAAGTGAAGAAAAGTCCCAATGGTGTTATTGATAATCACATTAATAAGAAATTCTCAGCTCTACATTTTGAGATTGCTGAGATGTATTTTGCTTATGGTCGATTTGATGAGTCACTCAAGGAGTATATAAAAGCTTCAAGTTTAAACCCTGAGGATTATGAGATTAAAATTAAGATTGCCAAAGTTTACGATAAAAAAGGATTTAATAATAAAGCCGGTCAAGAGTTATTAAAACTTAAATCTGAAATGCCGGGTAATATTTCTGTTCGTTTAGCCCTTGGACTACACTTTTACACAAAGGGTAAAGTTCTTGAGGCACAAAATGAATGGAAAAATATTGTCTCTAAAGATCCAGGAAATAAAGAAGCTAGGATGTACTTAACTCTTTCTCAGTCAGCAACAGAAGTTAGCTTATAAAGAAATAGTATTAATTTTTTGTGATATTTGAGAGCTATAACTATTGTCTTTATTTAATTTAAAACTTGAGATTGATTTTTTTAAACCTTCATAAATATTTTCATTAACTGATAATTTATTATCTTGTAATACGATTTGTTTGGCTGAACGAGTTGTGTTGTTAATAACAATTGGTGCTTTTAAGTTGGCAGAGATTTCAGTCGCAGCTGCTGGAATAGTTAAGATATTAAAAACTAACTTATTAGTATCTTCAATTTCTAAAGTGGCTAAGTCAGATAGAGGGATTTTAAATTCAGAATTTTCAGTAAAAAAATTAGGCTCAATTATTGGAAAACAGATAGAAGGGGTTTTTGTAGATTGAAGCCAAAGTATAAGAGTCGAATCATTAGGATCAACTAGACAAAACTCAAGTTCATCTTCAAAGCCAAGTAGCCCTTCATTAAAATTAATAATCTCATTTTCTGAAATTTCGATATTTCCAAATCTCATAGAGTTTATTTTGATCAAGCTCATTCCCCAATTAATACATAACGCATATCGATAGTATCAACAGATGTTATCAGTCAGATATTTAAGAATCAATAGCTCAATATCAATGAAAAACTTTTAAAAACTGTCATTAGTGGTCAGGTAATCAGTCTGTTAGCCCTTTAAGGCCTTCAGATGACGCCTCCACAGCTTTCATGTTTTGATCTTGAATGGCCTGGTAGACCTCTTCTCGGTGAATTTTAGTTTCTTTTGGAGCTTTAATGCCTAGTCTGACCTGTTTACCTTTGATCTGTACAACGACAATCTTTATATGGTCATCAATAGCAATGCTTTCTCCAAGCTTCCTTGTTAAAACTAACATAGTTAATCCTCAACTAGCATCATTTCATAAATAATTGTGATTTTGAAAATTTTTTGCTTATGAATATTTAGTACTGAGTCTAAACAATGGCAAGTAAAATTTAAGAAAATTTAAGATTTTATGATGCTATGCATCCTCTGGAGCTATCTGTGTGAGAATCTTTTCTATAAGTTCTGTCTCGTCAACTTGATATTGTCCAGACTCTATTTGGGACTTAAGCATTTGAATTTTCTCGGAATTGTCTATGCTTTCAGTTTTATAAACTTCGGCTAGAGCTTTTAGAAATTCATCATCATTAGATATTTCAAATCTTTCTTCAATTAAAATTTTGAAAAATTTCTTTTTTCTAAGGATTTTTAATTCATTTTGCATAATCACCCTAATCTTATTTATTCACCTTATAAAGATACCAAATAGTATTAGAATCTGTATTGAGGGGAAAAATCTACTCTTTAAGATTGATTTTAATGCTTTCTTGTTGTTTTAATCATCCAGGGAACATAGTCAAACACTCTGGTATAAAATTTTAAGTCTGTTTTAAGGCACTTTTTATGGGCTGCAATCATCACCCCTAAGACAATATTTTTATTATATTTATAATGAGAAGTTAAGCCAGCACCACTGTCTCCGAAGCAAGGGTTTTGATCAGTGCTTGCTTGAAGGACTGATTCGTCTTGGTATTGAGTTATGTTTAAGACCTTAGCTTCAACGCTTAGAGGAATATTAAATTCTTTGTTTAAGCTTGTAGTCACAAGAGACTTATAGTGATTTATCTCAATATTTGCAGGCAGGACTGCATAATCTATGTCTTTATTTTTTGAAAAATCCAGCATGGAATCAAGTTTGATTAGAGCGATATCATTTAATTTAGAAGTGTTATTAAAGTCTGGGTGAACAATGAAATTTTGAAGTACAACTATTTTAGAATCACCAGATTTATCTTGAACATAAAATGAATCACTAGAGTTTGCTAGAAACTTTTTACAATGAGCGGCAGTTAAAATCCATTTTCTTGATAATATAGTTCCTTTACAGACATGGGTATAAGCATGATCTGGATTAATAATTTTAATCTCCCATTTTGGAGAATGAGTCATGTCAAAACTAAAACTATTGGTGATGATAATGAATAAGAAAATATAGAGTTTCTTCATATACTTAATTATTGCAGTAAAAGACACTTCCTAAAGGAGAATTAGAAAAGATTACTAATAATGGGAATAAGTGTATAAAATTTAGACAGATAAATTAGTTTGAGGGAAGTATGAGTACTAAAAAGAACACATTTGAGCAGAATTTAAGTGAATTAGAGAAATTGGTCCAGAAGTTGGAATCTGGAAAGTTGAACTTAGATGATAGTCTAAAAAACTTCGAGCATAGTGTGAAATACTATCAAGAATGTAAGAAGTATCTCTCAAAGGCAGAGAAAAAAATCAAAATTTTATCTCAGTCCCTAGAAGAAAATGACTTTGAGTAAATGAAGTTTTTATTAATCATTTTCTTTTCTTGCGCACAGATTGCCCCAAAGGAAAGTCTTCCTGAGGTTGAAAAAGAAACTATTCCTGAAATTGTAAAAGATCAAGATAAGACGATAGAGATAGAGCAAGAAGAATTTGAAAACAAAATGGTAGATGTTATCTTGTTTGGTTCTGGAATCAAATCAATTGGAATTTCAAAGTTTTTTAATGAATCTGAAAAAAGAAAAATAAAGCTTGGAAAAATCTCTGGTGAGTCTTTTGGACTCTTGATTTCAGAAGTTTATAAGCTAAAAAATAGTTCAAATTTTATGGATTGGATCTTCTTTAAATATTTTAAAGATATTGAGCTTATGAATAATATGATGATCAATGAAAAAATTGTTGAACTTGCAAACAATGAGCTTTCTTCCGAGAGTGCTTTATTAGTTAGAGAGCAAAATGGTTTACTTCTTATGTCTAAAGATTTTAGTGTTCAAGACTGCAAACAAGCGTGGTATAAAACAACAAATAAAATTTGGTGTCTACTTTCAGGCGATAAAAATCAGATTTATCATTTAGAAGAACTAAATATGACAGTATTTGAGTTAAAAGCTGGACTACTTAATAAAGATTCTCTTGTAGATATTCTTGAACTTGGTAAAATTTTTTTTAGAACCCATTCAAAAGAATAAATGTGAAAAAATTTTTTAAGTATTTCGTCTTACCAGTATCTTTAATCTTAATTCTTGTCATTGGAATATTTGGTTACAATTTTTATGTAAATTTTGACTTACCAGATGTTACTCAATTAAAAGAATATTCTCCTCCCGTTACCTCAAAGATTTACTCTAGAGATGGCAAAGTTCTGATGGAGACAGGAAGAGAAAAAAGAGAGCTTGTTCAGCTGGGTGAACTTCCTCAAATTTTAGTAGATGCCTTTATTGCTGCTGAGGATAGTAATTTCTATCACCACAATGGTGTGCATTATCTAGGAATGGTTAGAGCTGCTATAGTAAACCTTAAAAGCGGTAAGTTAGCTCAAGGTGGAAGTACTATTACACAACAAGTTGCTAAGTCTTTATTACTAACAAATGAGAAAACATTTACTCGTAAGCTTAAAGATATAATTCTTGCTCAAGAAATCGAAAAGAAATTTTCTAAAGATGAAATCCTCTATATGTATTTAAATCAAGTTTACTTTGGTGGAGGATACTATGGAGTTAAAGCGGCAATCAAAGGTTATTTTGAAAAAGAGATAAAAGATGTAACTGTGGCTGAGTCAGCGTTGATAGCTGGGCTTTTAGTTGCACCTGGAAAATATTCTCCATATTTGAAACCAAAGTTTGCTAAGCAGAGGCAAACATATGTCTTATCAAGACTTCTTGCAGATAAGAAAATATCAGAATCAGAGCACCAAAAAGCACTTGAAGAAAATATCAGATTAAGAAATAAGAAAAAAGGTAGTCTAAAAGCAACTTATTTTACCGAGTGGGTAAGAAAAAGAATTGTTGAGTTGGTAGGGAAAGAGCGTTTTTTAACAGAAGGTTTTGAAATTCAAACAACTGTTTCATTAGAACTACAAGAATTAGCTGAGAAATCTCTAGAGAGGGGAGTTAGAGAGATTGATAAACGGCAGGGCTTTAAAGGGCCTATTAAGCAAATTCAAGAAAGTGAGATACCAAAGTTTATTATTGAGTCGCAGGAGAGTTTTCTAAAAAGCTCATCTGAGTTTTCATACTTTACGCCAGAGGGTGAAAGAAAATACGAGCTCGAATTAAATCAAGGCGATGAAGAACAAAGAGCAAAGAAAATTAATACTATGCTTGACTTAGATAGTGCTTTTAAAGATGAATCAAAAGATAAATATGTCTTAGGTAACTCTCAAGAAGACTATAAATACTCTTTAGATATTCTTAAGCCTAAAACAGATTATGAAGCAATCATTTTAGCAGTTAATGATAAGAAAAAATTAATTTTTGTAGATATTGGTGGAATAAGAGGGATTATTCCTGAGCGCTTTCACAATTGGGCAAGAACTAGGAAGGTAAGTGCTAAGCGAGAAGATAATCCTGTTTTTACAAAGTTATCTCAATACTTAAAAGTTGGTGATGTCGTTACTGTGAGAATAGATGGAGAAAACTTTCAAGCTCTAAAAGAAGTAACAGGTCAAAAGAGACTTAATGTTTCTGATCTTAAATCATTTGCTAGCAAACAAGTTTTCAGAGTTTTTCAACTTGATCAAGAACCGGATGTTCAAGCATCTTTAGTATCACTTGACCCAGATACTGGTGAGATTTTAGCCATGGTTGGGGGAACTGATTTTTCTAAATCTCAGTTTAATCGAGCCATCCAATCAAAAAGGCAACCTGGCTCTGCATTTAAGCCATTTGTTTATGCAGCGGCCCTAGAAGAAGGATATACACCAGTGAGTAAGCTACTGGACACTCCTCAAGCTCTTAATGGAGTTGATGAAAATCTAGATTGGAAGCCAAGAAATTATGATGGGCAGTTTAAAGGGTTTGTGACTTTTAGAAAATGTTTAGAACAGAGTAGAAATGTACCAACAGTTACTCTTTTGAGGGACTTGGGACTTAGAAAAACAGGGAGATATCTTAAAAAATATGGCTTTGATCTAAAAAGAGAGATAGATCTTAGTATTGCATTAGGATCATTTGGGTTTACGTTACTAGATATAACAAATCGATATTCCATGTTTCCAAATGGTGGCTTCAAAGTTGAACCGCGTTCAATTATTTCGATAAAAGATCAAACTGGAAAAGAATATGAACTAGAAAATATTCCAGAAAACAACAAAGAAAGAGTTTACGACCCTCAAAGAGCCTATGTCATGACTCAACTTTTAAAAGGAGTCATTCAAAGAGGAACAGGAACAAGTGCAAATTATATTAGTAGATTTATTGGTGGTAAAACGGGAACAACAAATGATTATGTTGATGCTTGGTTTATTGGTTTTTCAAAAAATATAGTTACAGGTGTTTGGACAGGCTCGGATGATAATAAAACATTAGGTTATAATGAGTCTGGCGGGAAAGCTGCTTTACCAATTTGGATTGACTTTATGGAGCCTGCTTTGAAGATAATTAAGGCTAAAGATTTTTTTGAACCTGAAGGAATTGTTGACCTTGTTGTAGATGCAACAACAGGTAAACCGACATCAGATTTAGAGGATGGCACTGTCAAGGAATATTTTGTAAAAGGTACAGAACCTGGCGGAGAGTTCAGTCCTGAAAAAAAATTAGATGAAAAATTGGATAGGCTTCAAATAATTGAGGATGAGGATTATTTCGATAATCAATAAGAAATTTGGCTTTACTTGATAGAGATTTTTTTTAATACTCCTGTCAGAAAAATTTTTTATATTTTTAAGGAATTAATGGACGCTATCCAATTATTAAATACAGCAATTGTAAAATCGAAAGAGTTAAAAATAAATGACTCATACGAAGAAAGATTAAAAGAAGTTTGTGATTCACCAGCTCTTGCTTCGCTAGAAAAAGCAATTCATAACTTAGCTCAAGAAGCCAATGTTAGTAATGATCAAGCCGCTCAAATGATTGTTGGATTAGTTCGAGATCTAGAATCAATTTGGGAAGATTATGTCATGATGGAAGGAATTGATTCGATTAAAAATATGCTAAATTCAAATCACTAATTTTTTACTACAAAGCCCCATTTTATTTTTACTTTATTATTTTTGATTAAACCTTTAGGTGGTCCTGGAAATGGTCCAGCATTATTAAATGCCTCAGTTGCAGCATCATCAAGATCTGATATTCCACTTTGACTAACGATAGATACTTTCTCAATAACACCTTGAGAGTCCATGATGATAGCAAGTTGTGTGATGAAGTCTTCATTGGCAGGGATTCTTGAGTTCTTATAATAAAGCAATTTTGCCTTATCTCTTAAAGAATTACCCCAATGTCCTTCAAGGGTTTGTTTAATTCTAAAGAAATAGCCGTAATATTTGTATCTAGTGCTATTTACTTTAGTAAAGTCAGCGACCTCAAGATCATCTAAAAAGTCATTTGTGGAGTTTATACCTGATTTATCTTTAGCTGATTCTGAACCACGCTTGAGCTTAAATGTCTCAGATAGATCTTTAGGGGCTTCCATCTCAGGAGCGAATGAGAGTGAAGTAGATCCTGCTTTAGAGCGTTTTTTAACTTTTTGAGTTTTTTTCTTTGTAAATTGATTCATCAAATCTTTAGCCGTTACTTTTCCTATTGCTCCTTGATTAAAAGCATCTCGGGTTTTTGCCTTTGTCTCTTTTTCAAAAGTATTCGTTGAGTGACTTAGATATTTTGAATTATTTTCTTTTTTATTTTTTGATTCGACAGTATTAACGACTTGTCTTTGAACAGGAACACTTTTCATTTTTAATTTGAATTTCTGAATTTCTGGAGCAATGTCAGCAAAGTTAATATCAGGACTGATGTACATGATTAAAATTAGAAAGTGTATAAAAAGAGCCGTAAGGAAGAAAATCCAAACAGATCTATTTTTATGGTTAAAAGATAGCTTTTGATTCATTAGATTATTGATCGGAAAATTTTGAAATCAATAAATAGATCTCGGTTAGATGGGCATGAAATACCAGTAGTGATGGGGATTGATCAAATTGATCAAATTGATAAAATTAGTAGGCTATCATCTGTTCTTAAAGTAAGAACCAGTATAGAAGGCAAAAGAGCCAAGGATGAGTTGAGCGAGCTCTATGCGGCCATAATCGCCGTTTTTGATACCCGAGAAGAAGCATAGGCCTACAGCTGTAAAACCAAACAATTGTAGTCCAAGACCTAAATAGAAATAAAATCCATTCATGAGTCTAAACTCTCTAAAATTGAGCTTTTTGACAAGGCTCAAATTTACTAAGAGTTCATTCTGAGATTAAATAAGCGGCAATGGCGATAATTATTTCTGGAAAAAATTACGTTTCTCAACATCTTGATAGTTTAAAAACTAGATGTTCAAAAATATCAGCAAGTAAGACTCCATTTATGAAAGTAGTTCTTGTGGGAGCAAATCCGGCGAGTCTATCTTATGTAGGCCATAAAAAGAAACTTTGTGAGAAAGTTGGCGCTAGATGTGAGATTGTTGAGGTTCACCCAGAAGTTAGCCAAACAGATTTTTTAAAAATTATTTCTGAGATTAATAGTGATGATCAAGTTGATGGAATAATTATTCAATTGCCTCTACCTGAGCAATTAAGACAATTAGATATTTATAATTTGGTAGATCCTACAAAAGATATTGATGGGTTCCATATTAAAAATTTAAAAGATATTTATGAAAATAAATTAACAGAGTCTTCCTTAATTCCATGCACACCTAAGGGCGTCATGAAACTATTAGATTTTCATGAGCTAGATTTAAAAAGTAAAAATATTGTGATTGTTGGGAGGAGCCATATTGTTGGGAAGCCTTTGTTTCATCTTATGTTAAATAAAAATGCTACTGTAACCATTTGTCACTCTCATACAAAAGATCTAGCTGGAATCTGTAAAAGAGCAGATATTGTCGTTGTAGCTGTTGGAAATTCAAGATTTTATAATTCTAACTATACTCATAAAGACCAAATTATAATTGATGTGGGGATCTCTAGAGATAAAGACAATATTTTATGTGGAGACGTAGATTTCAAAGAATTAGAAAACTCTGTTCAAGCGATATCACCGGTACCAGGAGGAGTGGGTCCAATGACAGTTTTTTCTTTAATCGAAAACTTATTAATAGCAACGGAAAAAAAATACGATGAAAACTAGTTTATATGAAAAACATGTGGAACTTAATGCCAAAATTGTAGATTTTGCTGGCTGGGAAATGCCAATTTCTTATAGTTCTTTGAAAAATGAAATTTTAAAAGTACGAAATAGTTGTGGTGTTTTTGATGTTAGCCATATGGGAGAGTTTTTTATTGAAGGAAAGCAAGCTTGTGAATTTATGGATCACTTAATTCCTAATGATTTTCAAGTCCCTATAGGAAAGGCCGTTTATTCTCCACTGCTTAATCATGAAGGAAAGATTATAGATGATTTGATTGCTTATAAACTAAGTGAGCAAATGGTGATGATTTGTGTGAATGCTTCAAATATTGATAAAGATTGGAAATGGATAAGCTCTATTCACAAAAATAATAAATTTGATTGTAAGATCTTTAATAGATCTGATGAATTTTCTTTAGTCGCGATTCAAGGTCCACAATCTGAATTGATTTTAGAAAAGACTTTAGGTTCAGTTAAAGAGTTAGATTATTATGAAATTAAAAAATTAGAAAACTCTCATGGGAGTTTTATAGTAGCTAGGACTGGTTATACAGGAGAAGATGGTTTTGAAGTTTTTGGTGATCATGAGGTGATTGTAAAGCTTTGGGATAGGCTTATGAATGCAGGCGTTACTCCTTGTGGTCTTGGTTCTCGGGATACTTTGAGAGTTGAGGTTTGTTATCCTTTATATGGTCATGAATTAAGTGAAGAGCTAACTCCGTATGATTGCAATTTGAAATGGACAGTTAAGTCAAAGGTCGATTATGTAGGGAAGGAGGCAGTAGATTCTAGCACCCCAAAGTTTAAGTTAATAAAAATTAGTTTGGATAAGGGTATTCCCAGACAAGGCTATAAGGTCTTTAGTGGGAAAGAGCTGGTTGGACTGGTCACTTCTGGAACCATGTCTCCGGTGATCTCGAAAGGAATTGCCCTTGCTAGAGTTGAGAGGTCAAAGACAGAAGGTGTTAAGTCATATCAAGTTGAAATTCGAGGAAAAACATACGATGCTAATTATCACATAAAACCTTTTATTGATGGAGGACATAAGTAATGGCATCAAAAATACCTGAAAATTTGAAATATACTAAAGAGCATGAATGGGCATTAGTTGAAGGGAAGAACTTAACTGTTGGAATTACAGATTTTGCTCAATCTTCACTCGGCGATATTGTTTATGTTGAATTACCTGAAGTTGGTTTTGAATTAAAAAAAGATGATCCGTTTGGAGTTGTTGAATCAATCAAGTCAGTAAGTGATTTATATTCACCAGTAAGTGGAAAAGTGGTTGCCATCAATTCAGCCTTACAAGATACTCCAGAGAAAATTAATGAAACGGCTTATGAGTCTTGGCTTATCAAAATAGAGATGAGCTCTGAAGAGGAAGTTACAACTTTATTGGATTCAAATAATTACAAAAGCCTTTGTGAGTAATAAAAAAGTTAGAATTCTTGGAATCGATCCAGGATCAAGAAAGTCAGGTTACGGACTTGTTGATTATGATGGAAAGAGTTTTTATTATTTAAACTCACAAACTGCTAAGTTTGATACAAAAAAAGAATTTCTATTAAGAGTCTCAGAGATTTATAATAAAACTTTAAATATTATCGAAAGTTATAAACCTGACGTCATTGCAGTTGAATCACTCATTTATGTGAAAAGTCCCACAGCATTAATTAAGTTGGCCCAAACTAGAGGGATCATATTATCTGCTCTCATTGAAAGTGGGTATGAGGGGAAAATTTTTGAATATTCTCCAAACTTTATTAAGGCCCAAACGATGGGACATGGGCATGGTAATAAGCTTGCAGGCCAAGAATTTTTAAAAAGATTTCTTGGAATTAGTAAATTTAGCACTGACGATGAATCTGATGCACTGTTAATTGCTATCTGCCATGGTTTTAACCAGAATAGAAGTATTAATAAAAGTAAAAAGTCAGCAGGTGGTTTAGCTGCTAGCTTAAGTCATCTTATAGGGAAAGAATTATGATTGGATATTTAGAAGGAGAAATCCTTTTTCGAAATGAAACCAGTGTCTTGCTTAAAGCAGGTAATGGTATTGGGTATGAAATATATTATACAAAAAACTTAGGAGATAGAGCTCAGGTTTTTACAGCTCAAATTTTCAAAGAAAAATCTGTAGAGCTCTACGGATTTGAAACCTTATCTGAGAAGTTATTTTTCCAAGAATTATTAAAGGTTAACGGAGTTGGTCCCAAGTCAGCTTATTCATTGGTTTCAACAATTGGAGTCGATGCACTAAAACAAGCGATTGCCTTTGATGATCTTAAAACAATTAAGAGTGCACCTGGAATTGGTCCAAAGGCAGCCAAGCAAATTGTCTTAGATTTAAAAGATAAAATGAGCTTTGACTCTGGTATTATTGAAGCGAGTACAACTCCTTCTCAGTCATCTTTTTTTATTCAAGCAATGAGTGCTTTTAAAGAATTAGGGTTTCAAGAACGAGAAATTAGTCCCATTTTAAAAGAGCAATTAAAAAATAACGAATTTAAACAAGCAGAAGATTTAATTAAATCAGTACTTGTTCAAATTAATAATTAGGAGAGTTATGGAAGTCTCTACTGAAAATGATCGTTTCTTAAATCCTAATCATGCAAATGGGATTGATGGAAGAGAAGAAAAAAGGCTTCGACCTGAAAACTTTAAAGAGTATATTGGTCAAAAACAAGTCATAGATAATATAGATCTTATGGCTAAGTCTGCACTGAAAAGAGATGCGGCCATGGATCATGCTCTATTTTCTGGACCTCCTGGTCTAGGGAAAACTTCATTGGCCATGTTGATTGCCAATAGGCTTGGTTCAAACTTGCATTTAATCTCAGGTCCGGCTATTGAGAAAAAAGGCGACCTTGCCGCAGTTCTTACGAACTTAAAAAGAGGAGACGTTTTATTTATTGATGAAATTCACCGAATTCACATCACGATAGAAGAAATTTTATATTCAGCAATTGAAGATTTTAGACTTGATATTTTAATCGGACAGGGTGCTTCAGCTCGGACGATGCAGATTGATTTGGTTCCTTTCACTTTAATTGGAGCAACGACAAGAGCCGGACTTTTATCTAATCCTCTTAGAGATAGGTTTATGGCGACCTTTCATTTTGATTTTTATTCAAACTCTGAATTAGGAGAAATAATTTCCCTTAATGCAGACAAACTTGATCTAAAGATTAGTCCTGATGCTATAATAGAGATGGCAAAACGATCACGAGGAACTCCAAGGATCGCTAATAGAATCTTAAGAAGAGTAAGAGATTACTTTGTCGTCTATGGAGAGGATAAAATTGGTAAGAGTGAAGTGATTAAAGCTTTAAGTTTGCTTAATATCGATAATGAAGGACTAGACTCGATGGATAGAAAGATTTTAAAAGTCATGCGAGATTATTATAGTGGAGGTCCTGTAGGAATAGAGGCCTTGTGTGCCACTTTAGGAGAAGATAAAATGACTCTTGAAGAAGTATATGAGCCCTACCTTTTGAAAGAAGGTTTTATTCTAAGAACACCAAGAGGAAGAGTTATTTCAGAAAAAGGTTTAACTCAAATAGAAAAATGAAATATTTAATTTTTATCATCTCGTTTTATGCTTATTCGGAAACTTGTCCTGCAAATATTGGAGATAAGATCATTGATTGTGAAAATTATACATGTGTTAAAGATGAGAGTGAAAAAGTAAAAAAAATATTAAGCTCTGAAGAGAAATTGATCACAGAAATTGAACTTAAAAAAACGAAGAAAGCTTGTTACTTGAAATTTAAGAGTCCTTATACTGGGATTAGGGTTTGTAAGTTCCCAAAGAAGTTTTTAAAAGAGATGTCTGAAATCTATGGTGAAATAGAAGAAATTGAAGGTCTTAAGATGTTTGATGCACTTGAGAGATTAAGTGAGTCAAAAAATAAAACTGAATTTGAAAAACATTCTAAAAGTATATCAATCGTTGAAAACGAAATGATGCAGAAGCAAGTTAAGCTTCAAAAAATATTTTCTAAAAATCCTAAAATAAAAAAGTATTGGTTTAAATTTTGTCGTACAAATATGAAGAAAGTATCAAAGACTAATCTTGAGAAGTATAAAAAAATATCAAATCAGATCAATTCTAAAATTGAAGGGTTGCAATCAAAGATTTATAAGAAAGCAAAATCATTCAAGAAGCTCTAGGTTTTCATCATAATTTGGACAAGTATTCCTGACAGTAGATAATCCCCACCTTGCAAGCAGAGAGTCGTTTGGATTACTGGATAAATTTTTTGATTTAACTTTTTTCCCTTCTTGATTTCTCTGTATAATATTATGAGTATATCTATTAATAAAATCTGAAATAAAATAAGATTTACCCGCGATATTAAGCTTACAGACTGATTCAACATAATGATCACCCTGAATTAAAGAAAAACTCTCTTCATTAATATCAAAGACATTAATTTTTTCTCTCCCTGGATTGAAGTGATAATCATTATACTTAAGAGCTTTGACTAGAGTATGGTAAGATCTTTGAGAAAGTTCAGCTTTTTGCTCTTGTGATGAATTGTCCCACTGCAGATAGAGACTTTTAATTTCATCATAGATAGCCTTGTCTCTAGATGGGGTTGAATAACTCCCGTAATGCTCTTTTTTTAAGCATTGATTTTTATCTAGATAGAGCTTGCTTTTAGAGTTTAATCTACTTATAGATTTATCAACCTCTGTCTTTCTAGATTTTAACAATTGGCAAACATTATATAGCTTACGATCAATAAAAGATTCTAATTCTTCTTTTTGGTATTCTCGTCCTTCAAACATTTTATCTATGAAAATATTAATAAAATCTTTTTTGAATATATAACTTGATTGGTCGAAACTGAATCCTCTTTCTTTGTCAAAGCTCAAGACTGATTTTGCCAAGTTGATACTAGTAATTGGGTTTTTATAATCTTCAGGCCAAATAAATCTCTTAAATCCCCAGCCCTGTGTTTTTTTAATTAAAGCCTTAGGTAGGCCCTTGATAAGTTTTAAGTTTCTAACTTCACTTGGAGTTGTACTGGAAACTAAATGAAAATATCCTCTACTTGAGATATCTTTAATAATATAAGAATGTCTATAGGAATGGCCGTTGTCATTTTGATGAGTAGGGGCGACAAAAACATCTCCCGCACTTAGCATGTTTGGCTTTATTGGTAGAGTGTCATTGAATGCTAGAGAGTAGGTACTGAAAAAATCCCCAAAAAAGTTTAAGAATGCTATCAGTCTCTCTTCTTTGGTGTTTAACTTATCGAACCCTTTGTAATTATTTGTGAAAAATTTTGGTTTACCACCAGTAGTATTTTTAAATTGAAAAGGAAGAGAGTTTTGCATTGAAAAAATCGCTCTTGCTGCGTAAATAGCATCCGCGCAATCTGTTTTAATTCCGTAATATTTACTATTAGGATTTGAGAAAAGGTCTGTTTTGAAGTCATTTTTAACCCAAGATTGATATTTTTTTTCCCATTTAAGGTCCCAAGAGTTATTTGCCTCCCAAACAGAGCAAAAGCACTGGGTTGAGAAAAGTAATATTAAGATCTTTATCATAGCTCTCTTATTGTAGGATAGGAGCAATATTGATCGAGTTTAAACGGTAAAAATTACAGTTTCTGTTTAAATTATGAGAGCTTACTTGACTGGCAAGATCTGTCGTTTTATGTAGATAGCTCTTAAGGTATCGTAAAAACAGCTTTTTATGTGTATACTGAGAAAACACGCAAGAGATCGAGAGATATGATTTATCAGAGAACAATTGCCTCAAAGACCCAGATTGTTGGTAGAGGGATACATTCAGGAAAAAAAGTAACGCTAAAGCTCTATCCAGCAGATGCTGATACCGGAATAGTTTTTATTAGAAGCGATTTAAAAGACGGAGAAGCTTTAGTTGCAAACGCAAAAAATGTTGGAGCCACAGCAAATAACACAACTCTTGGATCAGGTGAAAACTGTGTTCACACAATTGAGCATTTAGTTTCGGCTCTTTATGGACTTGGGGTAGATAATATTAGAATTGAAATTGATGGACCTGAAGTTCCAATTATGGATGGTTCTAGTGTCTCTTTTATTTTTCTATTAAAAGAAATTGGAATTAGAAATTTAAATAAATCTAAGAAGTTTTTAATTATTAAAGAACCAGTTTATGTAGAGCATGAAGATAAATGGGCGAAAATTGAGCCTTCAGATAAATTAACTATTCATTCGACAATTGTATTTGCTCATCCAGCTGTTAAAGAACAAGTGAAGGTATTTGAATTTAACTGTGAATCTTATGTTAATGAAATTTCAAGAGCCAGGACTTTTGGGTTTATGAAAGATGTTGATTATCTTAAAAAACAAGGTCTTGCTAAAGGTGCTAGTCTTGAAAACGCTATAGGACTTGATGATTTTAAAGTTATTAATCCTGAGGGACTTAGATTTAAAGATGAGTTTGTGAGACATAAAATTTTAGACACCATTGGCGATATGGCCCTACTTGGTCATGAGCTGATTGGTAAAATTAGTACTTATAAATCAGGTCATCATTTACACAATCTTTTGTGTAGAAAAATATTAGATAATCCTAATAGCTATGAAATATGTGGTGCTCAAGAGATGAGTGAAGTTTCAAGACAGGTTTATCAATTGCCTAGCGACATATTAGTTCCCGTTTAAAAGTTAAAATTCATACATTAGACTAAAAAACGCTAATTTTAGTTGGCAGAATGTGGTCCTGTTTTTTGAGCCCAAAAATAAAAAATTCATTAAATTACAAGCACTTACCACCCAAACGCTGTTATCGAAAGCAGTTTCTTACCTACATCTTAGTAAAATGAAAGAGGTAATAAATTTCAGGAGGTTGAAATGGGTAAATTTATAATAGGGTTCATAATTCTGAATATGTTTCTAGCATGTGCACCACCAAGTAAAATTGAAAATACAGTTATAGCAGATCCTGCTTCAGAAACTGAAACAGAGTCTTTAAAGATTTCTGCCGATTATGGATTTGGGCTAGAGACTGGTTCAACTCAGAAAATATTCTCACTTTATGATATGAGTGATTTTCCAAATGAAGTATCAATTCAAGAAGGTTCATTTGTTCATGAAAATGTTGACTTCAGAGGGAGCTTTGAAAGATCAGGTTTAGTTTTAACTTATACATTAAATGAAGAATATATTGATGGTTTGAAAAATTTAGGAAAATCTTTTGATAGTTTTGAAGATAAATTTACATTAGTTTTAAAAAAGGGTGAGAAAAACTATTTGTTTGAAGTAAACCTAGATATTTCAGTTATTGTTTTTAATGATGATGGAGGAGTTGATACTCCTGCTTCTATTTCTGCTAGAGAATTATCTTTAGCAAAATCATATTTAAGTAGACCATCATATGTGGATGTCCGATCTCTTATTGAAGCAAATACTCAATGTGGAGAAATTCGGTTTACTGAACAAAGTTGTGACAATTGTTCTACTAACAATGCTTTTCCAATTATAGAAATTACTCCTGAAAGTGTTGGCTCTTGGAGTTTAAGTTATACTGCAATTTGTAGTGATACAGTGACAAACGTTAGTTCAATGATCTCTGGATCAGCAACTGATGAAGAGCCTGAAATAAATATTGTAGTTAAAGATAAAGTAATGGATGCGTCATCGATGGGTGCAATTCATCGATTAGACTTAAGAGAGTTAGTTGTTTCAATAACAAGTGATTGTTCTCAAGAAAATAAATCAGAAGTTCAATTTGAGCTTGGGACATGTGCAATGTGTGAAGTAGGTGGAGATGCCCCAAATATTACGATCACATCAGATGCTACTGCTACAGACTGGAGTCTAGAAGTCTTTGGCGTATGTAAAGATGGTGTGACTAAAGACCAAGCACTTATATCAGGTAGTTCATCTGGTGAAGAAACTTCACTTGAAGCTGAAGATTTAACTTTAGAAGAGACATTCGTTAATAAAGGTGTAGAAATTTCTCTTACAGACTTAGTAGAAACTACTGGAGATTGTGGAGATATTAAATATGAAAGTATAAGCCCTGAATGTATAGGATGTGAAAAGAGTGGAGATTTTCCCAATATTACAATCACTCCTAAGATTGAAGGTGAATGGATTTATCGTTTTAAAGCAAGTTGTGAAAATGATGAAAATATAAGTGATATGGCATTTGTAGTAGGAGAGAATACAAAAGCTTCATCATTTTTAAGAAGTAAAGTCATTGAAAATACAATTGAAGATAGAGTTGTAACTTTGGATCTATCTGATCTTGCAAGTCTTGAAGATGAAACGAATATGTTTTGTGCTTATGTTGTTGAAGAGCAAGGAAGACAAAATGTTTCAATTAAAGTTCTAGATGATCCAATTAATAGATCTATGATAGAAGTGACTCCTGGAGTATCAAATTGGGAGTTTAATTATCATGTTGTTTGTACTGATTTTGAAACTTCCAAAACAATTGGTCCTGCTAAAATAAGTGGGATTGCAAGTGCTTGGGAAGGATTAGAAGAAGTAATGATATCCAATATAAGTGATAATCTAATTAATGGAGTTACATATATAGGGACTGAAAGGTTAGAAGGCTCAGTTCATAAAATGATATTTGATTTGAAGCAAAACTTGTTTACTAAAAGTGTAATCAGATCAATCTCAACTCAAGAACTAGGAAGCAATGATCATTTATATCTTCCTTCTGAAAATGCTTGTTA
>ENA-ORXM01002742-ORXM01002742.1-marine-metagenome-genome-assembly--contig:-NODE-2742-length-19544-cov-3.871115_pt1 | contig 19544 bp, 12 predicted proteins | sample MGYA00237867_ERZ511480 | MGnify/ENA primary metagenome ERZ511480 (study PRJEB26309, sample SAMN06266103) | marine metagenome | isolation source: Algal blade | place: United Kingdom:Sidmouth, United...
AAATAAATTCAGATTTTGACGAGGTTATTTTATTCTTAATTTTCTTTCGGTTGTATGTGCTAGTTATGTCTCTTTTAGAGCAGTGGTTTTTTTCTCTTTATATATTTTCGGAATCTGGTTGTATTCTCATAAATTTAAAAAATATCCAATAATCGGTAATATAGTAGCTTCTATATTGGCAATAACCCCATTTTTTGCAGTATTTATTTATTATAAAAACTTTGATGAGGTAATTTTTGTTCATGCTACATTTCTATTTTTAATGTTGGTTATGAGAGAAATGGTAAAAGATTTAGAATTTTGTGCTTTATCCTATTTCTAATGCTATATAATGCCACGAATTCTTTAGCAATATCCTGATTTACTTTAATATCTTTTATAAATTCAAAATTAACCTGAGAGGTTTTATCGAGATTTACTACGTAACGACTATTTCGCCCCTTGGTGTTCGTTGCATCATCGTTAAAACCTATATTCTTGACTTTTGACACTAATGGAAAAACACTGTATAAGTCATTTCTATATTGATGATAGCAATAGCGAATCGCCCAAGAATCGATTTTTCCTTTTTGCTGACGTCTCAGCATGGAGTACATATCACTGCCCCAAATATTAAATGCTTTTATCTCTTGTTTATTTTGAGAAATATTAGCAAAGTCCTTAACTTCCCAGTCTATACCTTCCCATTTTTTTTTCCAAGTTGCCCAACCCCAAGATGAACTTCTTTTCGCAAAAAATACATCGTAGGGGTACTCATCTGATTTTCGAGTAGTTATGGTATTATTAAATCCACAAACAGATAAGATGTTTTCGTAATCTTGGTAATAATTGAGTCCGTTATTCATAAAGACAAGAAAATTATTACTCACTAATAAATCATCTTCTAAGATAATAGCATTAGAATGATTTTCTAAAACTTCACTAACACCTTCAATAATAGAGGTAGCTAATCCTTTATTCTTTTTGGAGAACTTGTAAATTATTTTCTTGAACCCGCGAATACTCTTTAAAAAAACCCTAACAGTCTCTACCGATTCAGCGTCATCATCGGACTTTGGCCCATCGGAAAAAAGATACAAGGTAGTCTTATCGCATAGCATCGCATTTTCAAGATTGGCTACCGTTCTTTTAAGCTCGTGTATACGGTTGTAAGAAAATAATAAAACAGGACTAAGTTCCTTCATTGAGTTGTTCTTTAAATATTTATGAAGACGGAGTAAAATTGAATTTTTTATGAAATATGAAAATAAAATACACTGTGGTAAAATTTAAGATTTATTACAGAATACTTATGTTCTTATCAACGACCTTTTTCTCCCGATAATCAAATACCAAAACAAAAAAGCCGTAAACATTGTTGGTTGCACCAAAAAGCTTTCGAATAGACCTCCTACGAGCATACTGATTATGATAATTACCACATTATCTCTCTTTTTCTCTCGAAGGCATTTTATTATAAATACTATAAAAAACAATAAACCGATTAGACCCGCGGCTGTCATAGCTTCGATAAAAGAAGAATGAAAATATAGCGTATCAATTTTAGAAAAATAATAGTTTGAATCATCCGTATTTGCGATTAAAATAGTATTATTTAAACCAAAAATGCCCTCACCTAATAAAATAGAATGTTTCAGGTAATGTTCGTAAATATAGAACCAGATAGTGCTGCGCCCGGTAGTGAAATCCTTGACATTTTCATTTAATAGCATATCACCAGAAAAAAAGAAAACCAGTAACACGGCTATACCGACTACAAAAACATAAATATAATTTATTGCTATTTTTTTTAAATATGGCCAAAGATTTAACAAGAGGAAAACGCCTAAAATAAGTTGTGCATTTCTTGAATTGGCCATGATTACAAAAAATGAATACAAAACGAACATTAGAAAGTTCATTTTACCAGATTTTATGGTCTTGTATTTCATCAATGAAAAATTTGCAATTGCCGCTGTACTAGAAACAATCCCTAAAATAACGTATGACTCAAAAAAGAGCTTTAATCCCGTTCTAGGCCCTTCGGTCCATAGACTAATCCCAAATACAAAGGCGATTATCAACCAGAAGAAAAAATTAATATTGATTGAAAGTACTAGATATTTAAAGAAGTAATAATTAGGAACTCGATGTCTAATGGCGAATGTCGTAGACAATAAGTAAAGGAAATAAATAAAGACCATGAACAAGATATTGTTTTGAATTAATTCAAAATCGATTCCGTATTCAATAATTCTTAAGAACATGAAAAAAACGCATAAGACCCAGAAAAGTATTAGCCATATGTGCCTAACTGCAAAATATTTAATTTGCATAGGTGATTTTTGCAGAACCATTATACCTATTAAAGCCGTAACCAATTTTCCGTACTTGCCGACAACCGCTATCGCATCTCCATAAAAAAATATTGGATTCATTATTAGAAAAGTAACGAAGAAAATAAGTAGCGTAATGTGGCTTCGTTTTTTTAATGCTTTTTCTTGTATTCTATATCTATTTATGTCTAATTGAAGTTTCAAATAAAATAATATTTACTGTAAACTTATCAATGTTTAAGAAAGGCTACAAATTTACTTTAGTTAAGAAAAAATCATCATACTACTCTTTTTGTTCGAAACAACCGTAAATAGAATATATATTGAAGAATATTATAGAATAAATTTTTGAAGATAATGGTGTAGAAAACACCTAACAAGCCATGATTAAGCACTGAAAAATAGCCAATTACAACAGTAAGTATGGAAGTTGGAATGTTTATCCAAAATTCTACATCCGTTCTCTTGATTGCCTTTAGCGAGATATTAAATGCCTGAAAAAGCACAGTTACGGCCTGCGCAATAAACGGCATAACTACAATAAACCCTAAATCCGAATATTTTCTTCCAAAAAATAAAGTTATCAAATCCTGCCCGAACAAATAACCTAAAACTACGAGGCACATTGCCATAATCCCAAAAACCAATGTCCATTTATTAACCAGTGTTCTAATTTTTTTATCGTCCAGGTTAAACTTCACAAACAATGGCAGCAAATAAGAACTTAAAGCCAACAAAACCGGATTGATGATACTTGAGACACTAATCAGTACACCATATATCGCAATATCGCTTTTTGTTGTAAGATACAACAGTAACCATGGAAATAAACCGGAACTTAATTGGAACAAAAAGCTTGTTCCCAGCAACCATTTTCCTACTTTCCAATTGGTAAAGAAATATTTAATTAACTCCCCCTTGAAAAATTTAGTGAGCTTCAAATTTTTAAAAAAATAGATGGCGGTCACTATCAAATATATTGAAGAAGTTATAATAAGGAAAAAGTTAATATTGTCCTCTTTTGAATAGTATATATAAATTAAAAGAGTTATCAGGCTCAGAGAACAGAACAACCCATTCCAAAGGTTTTGAGTAGTCTTCCTTTCACTTAAAAGCATTTCTTTAATGAAAAAATAAAAGTTGTAAGCTATGATGTATATCAAATACGGAAATAATCTACTGGCCTTCAAATCACCGAACACCAAGAAATAGATAATTGGAAAAGAAAGTAGTATTAAAATGGAAAATGCTAGCTTAGCATAAAGATTGAAGTAATAATAATTAAACCGCCGTTCGTGCTTAAAATCGGTCTGATTTATAGCATATGGTTTTGAAATAATAGAATTTTGAAGTCCAAATGTAAAAAGTGCGACCGAGACAAGAAGTATGTAGTCTGCATATAAATCTTTATCATAAACCCTAGCCAATATTATTGTTGTTAGCAAGGTTGAGACACTTATGAAAAACTGATCAAGTAAAACCCTGAACAATTTAAATAATTCTAGAAATCTACCGCTTTTAACGAGTTCAATCTTATTTTTCATTCTTTCTACTTACGCAAAAATGCGCCTTCTAGTTCTCAGAGACTGTTTTGATATATCTCGGCAATTTCTCATCAACTCTTTTTAACGTCATAAGCATCTGGATTTAAAGCACCAAACCCAAATAAGCCTATCTGCAAGTCCCCCTTTTTCGAATGGCCTGTTAATCTAAATTAAATCGACAGCAAGAGAATCATGGGGTCTCTCGTAACAATAAAACCAAATCCATGAGAAAATACTTATTTTACCTGCCAGAGGAGAGGTAACACTATGCTCGATTTATGCTAACTCATTGACTATTTTAGAAAAACTTTGCTCAAATACCTCAATAGTGAATTTCTCACTATATCGTTTCCTGCCAGTTTCGCCCATCCTCAAACGTAACTGACGATTCAAAATAAGTAGTTCCAGTTTATCTGCCAGTGATTCAGCATCCTTTGGTTGTACCAAAAATCCTGTTTCGCCATTTTCAACGATATCGGAAATACCGCCTTCAAACGTTGATACAACTGGCAAAGAGAACTGCATAGCTTCCAATAACACTAGAGGGAAGCAATCGTTATAAGTAGGAAATACAAAAATATCGGATTCAGAGTAAAACCTTTCCTTTTCCAAACCATACCTTCTGCCCATATATTGTACTTGGTCAACGACGTTTAATTCTTCTATCTTTATCTCAAAATCTTTGCTTGTTATATCACCTTCACTTCCTACAAAGGTGCATTGGAACGGCAACTGTTTAACTTTCAATATTTTACATGCTTCTAACAAAATGTAAACACCTTTGGACTCAATTAAGTTAGACAAAAACAAAAGTTGAACCTTTTTGTTTAAGGCCTTGGGTGTCGATTTTGACATTTCCCGTTCAGGTATTCCGTTAGCACAATAGCGTACCCGTTCAGAATCCACATACTTTTCAATGTCATAGTAAAGATTTTTGGAGAGTAGAATTACTTCAGAATTTTTTAATAGTATTCTATATAAAAGGTTATTGAACCAATTATCTTGCCCTTTTGATATTCCCTTATTATGAAAATGAAATACTACTTTTTTCCCATATGCCTTTGCCAAAATTACCATCAAAGCATCTTTATAGAGCCCAATACCAGAGGCGGTTAAGGTAAGGTATACTAAATTTGGATCGAACCGATTAAGGCTCTTAAACGTTTGTCCTAAAATTTCAAAATATCTCATTAATTTCTTCCACCCTTTTTGGCCAATTTCATCAACGCTATTAGAGGTGCCAGAATTTATAAAACGACAATCAAAGCTACTTTTCACTAAAGTACTCTGCATAATGTACTGACCTACCATTGCCGCACCATGAACCGGAGGAGGATAATGAAGCATAAACAAAACTTTTGGAATTTTCTTTTCCTTCTCAACTACTAATTTTTTTAATGTCTCCAAAAAATGCTGTTCGAAGATAGCAAGAGTATAATTTTCCTCATACACCTTTCGCCCTGCCGACCCCATCTTTAATCGTAATTTCTGATCTAAAATAAGTAACTCTAATTTTTCAGCGAGCGCCAATGTATCTCGTTGCTTCACCAAGTAACCTGTTTGGCCATCTTCAACTATATCTTGAATACCCCCTTCAAAAGTAGATACAACTGGCAGCGAAAATTGCATGGCTTCCAGTAAAACCAGCGGAAAGCATTCATTATGGTAATAAGTCGGAAAGACGAAAATATCGGATACTGAATAGAAACGCTCCTTTTCTAAACCATATTTTCTACCTGCATAGTGCACACAATCACCAACTCCCAATTCTTTAACCTTTTCTTGAAAATCTTTAACAGTTATGTCGCCCTCACTTCCAATAAAAGTACAGTAGAAAGGTAATTTTTTAGCTTTCAAAAGTTGGCATGCCTTTAACAAAGTATATATGCCTTTGGATTCAATAAAATTCGACAAAAACAACATTTCAACTACTCCTTGATTTTTTTTTTGGCGCACAATTCCATCTTTATTTTCGGGTATCCCATTCGCACAGTAATACACCCGTTTCATAGGCACATACTTTTCAATATCGTAGTAAAGATATTTTGAGAGTAGGATTACTTCAGCATTTTTGAAGACTATCTTGTATAGAGCATTGGCCAACCAGTTGTGCTGTCTTTTTTGAATTCCTTTGTTATGAAAATGAAATACTACCTTTTTACCAAAAGCCTTGACCAGCATGACAATCAAAGCGTCTTTATAGAACCCAATACCAGAAGCGGTTAAGGTAATGTAAACTAAACCTGGGTCTTCGCGCCTAAGAATCTTAAAAGTTTTGCTTAAAATCTTTATATAGCGCTTAAATTTATGATGCCCTTTTTGCCCTATTTCATCAACTTTTGCAGAAGTTCCCAAGTTGATGTAACTACAATCGAAATAATCGTTCACTATACTGCTCTTCATTATATAATGACCTACCATCGCAGCACCATGAATCGGTGGTGGGCAATGGAGCAGAAACAAGATTTTCATAACTTTGATTTCTTTTTTTTAGGAAACAATAGGTTCTCATTTTCGAACTATAGTGCTCTTTGTGAAATCTCTCGTTGTAATAAAGCCATATTCAAGACTAACGTATCTATTTAAACCCTGCCTAATACTCTTGAAGGCGAGGCGATTGAGAACTACGGAGCGGTTGGTGCAGTAGAGGCTTTGCATATAACTATTATGAGAGAGTTTATCCTTCTGGATGAATTTCGGTTAGACTTTGTTCTTAGTGTATCATTCGCACGTAGCACCTGAATTATAATGGACTTCGAGCAAATGTACCCTATTCGAGCTTTTGCGCCACTCGCCTAGCTTTTCGTGAAAGTTAATTTCACTAAAATACAGAACCTTTAAATCCACCACATTACAATGCCGTACAAATCTTTGAAAAAGAATTACAGATTTGAAATATTATATACTTTTGACCAAACTTCCAAATTAATGACGCGCCAGAAAGGAAAATTTGGAGATTTTTTGGGCTCCTTAAAGATTTCCGCTAATTTACCGGAATCCCATATGTTTTTAGTTTTAAAACTATTACTGGATAACATGTCATCTACAAATTTTTTAAAATCCGTATCTGAAACGAGATAATTATCAAATGGTGTTGTAAAACCAATTTTATTTCGATTTTTGGTAATAATTTCTGGCAATAATTTGCCAACTGTATCTTTTATAATAATTTTCGTTACCCCTTCCTTAAATTTCAATTCGGTAGGTATGGAAAAAGCAAATTCCATCAATCGATAATCAACAAAAGGAGATCTTATTTCTATTGACTGATTCATAGATGAAATATCTTCATAGTGCAATATTGTATTCAGTCCTTGGTTATTAATTCGATCTAGATGAAAAGTACTGAGATTATCTCCTTTCATTGAAAACTTATAGTCCGATTTTATTTTTTGCCTGTTTTGTTTAACAAATTGTTTATCTAGGACAGGAATCGTTTTTTCTAGGAACCTAGCCCTAATATAAGCCGAAGTTGAAGGACTGATTAATGCCTTGAACATTTGCATAAATAGGTATTTCTTGGAATAACCATTTTTTCTGTTTAATGCTCTAAATTCTTTTATAAAACTTCCCTTTCTCAATAGTAATTGATCTACCAAAAACACACCACAAAAATAGCGATCATACCCTGCAAATGCTTCGTCGCTTGCCTGTCCATTTAAGACCACTTTGATACCTCTTTTGTGGCATTCCTTCATAATATTGTTGTGAGCTACACAATTGAAACTCCCTAATGGACTATCCAATTCATAAATTAATTTCTCAAAATCACTAAAAATTTTCTTGGGATCAATACTGATTTCATGAAGTTTAATATGCTTACATGTCTTTGTAAATTCTCTTGCAATTTCAGTTTCATCCTCAACATATCCGGGGAATGAAGCAATAAATGCGTGTATCTCATTAGCATCTAATTCTCCTTTTTCAATTAAATCGTCGGTTACTCTTGCTATTGCTGTAGAATCTAAGCCCCCACTTAACAGAAGCGCAACAGGCACATCACTTCTATACCTCAACTTTACGGCACTTTTGAACAATTCTAAAAACTCTGTCTTATAGTCATTCTTATTATCATGCGTATATTGATTACTTTTAAGGGTCCAGTATTTTTTTAAAATAAGTTGGTTATCCTCAACTAACAAATTGGTTCCAGGCAACAATTCTGAAAAATTGTCAAAAAAAGTTTCCCCGTTATTTAAACGATAACCATAGGCTAGATACTCATAAACTCTTTTTCGATTAGCGAGTTTATTTCCGGTTATCTTAGATAACGCCTTAAGCTCACTTGAAAAAAATAATTTCGTTCCTTGCTGTGTGTAGTAAAATGGCTTAACCCCCAGTCTATCTCTAGAGCAAAATAGACGTTTTTTGTGAAAGTCATAAATAGCAAATGCCCACATTCCATTAAAATGTTCGACACAATTATCGCCATACTCCACATAACTTTTAAGAATAACCTCGGTGTCTGAACTAGTTTCAAAGTGATGACCTTTAGCTATGAGTTCTTTTTTTATTTCTAAATAATTAAAAATCTCACCATTAAAAACTAATACCAAATTGCCATTCTCACTGAACATCGGCTGATTGGCGGAATGATTTAAATCTATAATGCTCAGTCTTCTAAATCCAAAGGCAATAGGGTTTTGAACATGTTTCCCTTTTGAATCCGGCCCTCTGTGAACCAAACATTCATTCATTGTATCTACCTGAGATTTCAAAGATTCCTCTACAATGCCTTCAAAAGTTCCATGAAGAGAGATTATGCCATTAATTCCACACATAAAAAAAGGTCAGATTTATTTCAATTAAAACCATCAAGGAAAAATCAGCTTTAAAAATTTTTAAATACAAAAATCAGCTAACCGCTTACGTACATCATTAGGCCTGTCCTCTAAATTTTCTTGTATTTAATACGCTTATCAACCTTTATTTAGCCTCATGAAATTGAAAGTTTAGTTGGTAAAACGGGGAAGATAATTAAATTTTCAATTATATTTTGCTCATTGCTTAATAACGGGAATTTGATTCATACCGTCTTTAAACTCTTTTCGTCTACTCTCGCAGGCTTTCCTTACGGTAATAGTATCAGCCACCTACAAAACAGTATAACTTATCATGCCCCCATTTGAGATAATTCGATGCAAAAAAATAGACAAAGTACTTCCAAAAAGACTAAAATATGAAAAAAGTACCACCAACAAACAGGAGTTTGAAAATGTTCTAACAGTTGGAGCAATATTCAAATAAATATCGGAGGAAAAATGCGTTGGTAGTATTAACTCGATAAGCTTGAAAATTTTGTTCTATATTTTAGCGCACTTTTTGTAAAAATGGTCAGTTTAACCTATTTTTTTAAGAAAGCCAGCTAAATAAAAAAACTCATATCGCCAAACCCATGATGAATTTAGACCCGACTACCCGCCCGGCACCGTATAGAATATATACTAATAAAATTGCAACCCATGGAAAAGCAATATATCGACACTTTAAATGCCATTATAACAAATCATTTTAGAGAAACGGAAAATCTTAAAATATTAGAGGCTGGTTGTGGCTCAGTTTCACATATAAAGGTAAAGTCAAATTGGCTAATTACCGGAATAGACATCTCCCAAAAACAACTGGATAGAAATAAAAGATTATCCGAAAAAATTTGTGCGGACATCCAAAATTATCCTCTAAACAAAGAATTATTTGATATAGTAATATCCTGGTATGTTTTAGAACATGTTAAAAATCCTCGGAAAGCCATGGCCAACTTTATAAATACTTTACAGTCAAATGGTCTTCTTATAATTGCTTTGCCCAATTTATGGTCGATTAAGGGGATAGTTGCCAAACTCACACCTACAATAGTACACATATGGTTTTACAAATATATCCTCAAAAATGAATCAGCAGGGAAAGATGATGTAGGCCCATTCAAAACATACTTAAAATTGGACATAAGTCCAAGAAATATGAAAAAGTTCGCGCTAAAACACAATTTGGAAGTTATACATTTCAATTATTCGACTGTTACCGGGATGTTCGAAAAAATTAAAAAAAATGTGATTGCGCACATATTCATGAAAATAATTGGAGGCATATTTTGGATATTGAGTTTTGGTAAAATCAAAGAAAAGGAAACTGAGTTTCTAATGGTTTTAAAAAAACTGCCTGAAACCTGATTTTTTTTACTAAGGTTGTATCCGCGACGGCGGCAAATTGAAATACTGAATTATATATTTCAGTCTAGAGATTTTCTCGTAAATCGATACCGAGAGACCCATATGCATACTGATGAACCGAGATTTTTGTCAAATAAGGCTCTCTCAATTTAACTTGCGAAACCGGACCCGAGTTCAAATATCCCATCGTAGATACGACACTCGTGTTTTGATAATCAATAAAGGTACTACAAATACCATGTTTGTGACCCGTGCGGCTTTTATTGAAAAACCCATTCTACAGTTTCAGAACAATTTGAACAAGATGAAAAAAATTGAAGATTATAGGCTATTTGTCGATATCTTTACTTGAACAAATAAAAGGCTATGAGTTTGGCGGTTGCCAAAAAAATAAGGTCTGCCCCATGGCATGCAATTACATAAGGTGGTGTAATTTACGATTTCTTATAGATTGGCAATAATATCAATAAAAATTTTCCTAGAAAGTAAAGTAAGATTTAAATTTTAATAGCATCAACAATTAAACTGGTATAGTTTGGTTCACCAGAAGCATTTCTTTTATCATGTTCTAAGGAACGACGAACGTATCCTTGGTCTATTCCCCATTTATTGCCATGAAATTGCTTTTTCGAATCAAAATATTCTAGTAACTCCACTTCGAACCCACTTTCTGTGAAAACAGAACTAAGTGTCTCATAATTATATAACACCTTGTGGTCATCCGCGCCGGCACCACTACCACCGGGTTTGACATAGTCTATGTATTTCTGATCTTTGTGAAAACCGTCCGGTACGGCAACTCTCAGTCGTCCCCCGTTTCGAAGGTACTTATAACATATATCGGACGCAATTTTTCCTTGATCCAAGGTTAAATGTTCCCATACATGTTCCGCCAGGAGATATTGTATTTCATTTTCTTGAAAATATTTAATCCAAGTCGATTCATCCAGAAGATTTAGAAAATGAGCTTCACTAGGAATCCAGTCTTTCTCATATATACCGCCGCTACCTATTACTACCTTAATTGGGTCGCCCTGCAAAATGGAAAGCCGTTTACGGAAATTCTGCTCCTGGTTCTTCTTTTTGATTTTATAATATGGTGATAATTGTTTCTTTATGAATTCTTTCATTTGTATCACTTTAGCCCAGCAATAAGCGGGAAGACACAATGATACATATTTTTAGTTAATTAATCATAAGCGGTCATAAAATGATTTAATATTTAGTAATCTATATTTTAATCCTTTGAAATTTTGATAGATAGATTCCATGCCAAACAGCTTTTCTAAAGAAGTCTTTGTGAAAATCAATGTTCATAGAATAATAAAACGTTATGAAGAGAAATTTATCATGACGACTTTTAAAACAAATCTTACGTATATTTCGAAAAGAATTATAGGGCAAAAGCTTTTTCGGATGAAAATAACTAAAACTCTGTACAGGTTAAATCATTCGATAAATTGCAATAACCAAAGGGTTAACGGCATATAAAATCTCTTAATATGTTGGCTATGAATCCTTATCTTGCGACTTAAAATATTTGCGCAACAATATAACAATGAGCGATAGATTCATACTTGAAGAAGAGTTTGAAGGGGAAGATTCCTTTTCAGTGCTGGCAATTCTTTCAAAATATGGCCGTTACTGGCGGTGGTTTCTAGCGGCTATCCTAATCAGTCTTTTAGTTGCTTACATCTACGTCCAATATGCTCCTACCTTATACATGAGTGTGGCCAAGATAAAGATTATTGAGGAAGGAAAACAGACGGATATCACTTCAAATCTCGAAAACAAAGTCTTTGGGGGATTATCGGATATTAATTTGGAAAACGAGATTGAGGTAATTAAGTCCTACCGTCTTTTGCAACAGGTAGTCACAAAGCTAAATTTGGATATTACCTATTACTCTGTTGGTTTTTTTAAAAACACCCAAATATGGGACGCACCCTTTATCGTCACGAAATTTACCGCATCCACAAATCTCAATAAAAGTAAATGGTACGATGTTGAATTACAAAAAGCCGGGTTTGAAATTACGGATGAAGATGGAAACAATTACCTAGTCCCATTTAATGGCCAAAACAATTCCGCACCCGGCTTACCCTTTAGTATCGAACTTTCCAATGGTAATATTGCCGCCGAAAATTTTGAGCGCGATAGTTATGAATTCGAGTTAATTCCTAATGAACTATCGACAAACCAGCTTATCGAAGAATTAAAAGTGGAGCCGGCAAATAAAAATAGTGATATTCTCACCATTTGGCTCAAAGGCGAGAGTGTAGAACGCTCCGAGACCATTCTTAATACAATTATAAAAAAGTTCAATGAAGACGGAATCGAGGATAAACAGGCAATATCAAAACGAACTTTGGATTTTATCGACGAGCGATTTCTATATCTTTCAGGTGAACTGGATTCCATTGAATTAGGTAAACAGGATTTTAAACAGGATAATACTGTAGCCTATATTGAAGAGGACGCAACAACTATTCTAAAAAGAAAATCGGATACCGAAGAAGAACTTTTCAATCTAGAGACCCAATTGTCACTATTAAAGTTATTAAGTTCGGCAGTGATCAAAGAAGATGATTTTGGCCTATTACCTCCAGATATCGGTTTAAATAACAGTAACATCAATTCTTTGGTCTCGAATTACAATGAACTCTCGAGGGAACGTACACGACAGTTATCCAGCATGCCCGAAAACCATCCTACGATGAGATCACTGAGAAATCAGTTGAGCACCGGTAAGGAGAATATTCTGAAGACTTTAGATGTCAACCAGCGTCAACTATCCAAATCATTGTCAAGACTAAGAAACGAAAAAGCCTTAGCTGGCGAACTGTTTTCAAAAATCCCCGAGAAAGAAAAGATGCTCAGAGCCATTGAACGCCAACAGAGTATCAAGGAAAATCTTTTTTTACTACTCTTGGAGAAACGTGAGGAAGCGGCGATTGATAATGCTGTAACGGCACCCGTAATCAAGGTAATTGACTATGCCCAAACTATAGAGAAACCAGTTTCACCGAAAAAAATTTTAGTATACCCCATAGCCATGGTTTTGGGATTTTTTGGCTCATTCTTGGTTTTGTTCGTCAAGTTTGCGTTGGATACTAGAATTCATGGGCGGCCAGAAATAGAAAAGTTAAGTCCAGATATACCCATTATTTCAGAAATTCCCTTTTATGATACAAACGAGGGTCTTCTACAGACACAAGATAGGTCAATTATTACAGAGTCTTTTAGGATTCTGTGCACGAATATTATACATACCAGTAAGACGCAGAATGGTTCGGTCATTTTGGTAACTTCCTCTATTAAAGGAGAGGGCAAGACTTCCACCGCCGTAAATTTGGCTACCACCTTCGCTAGTATGAACAAAAAGGTACTACTTATAGGTGGTGATTTCCGAAATCCAAAACTGCATAGCTATTTTGGTTTGGAAAAGGAGAGTTACGGTATCTCCAATTTTATATCGGACCCTGAGATGGATTGGAAGCAGTGCATCCAGAAGGTGCAAACGGGTAAAATTTCGACATATGTTTGCTTAAGCGGAACAAAGGGTCATAATCCACCAGAGATTTTGACCAATGGGAACATTAGAATTTTTATGGAGCAGGCTAAGAATGAATTTGACCATATCATAGTTGATACTGCTCCTATACTTTTGGTTTCGGATACCCGACTGATATCAAAATTCGCTGATATTACCTTGTTCGTTCTTCGTGTTGATTTTACTGAAAAACGTTTGTTGGAATTCTCCAAGGAATTAAACAATAAACATGAACTTAAAAATATGGGTTACATATTAAATGCCGTTGGGGCCAACAGTTCTTCGGAGAAATACAACTATGGATATGGTTATGGCTACGAAGCCACTATGGAACCTAAGAAAAATAAGTCCGACTCTTACAAGAATAAGCTAATAAGGAAATTGAAGAATTTAATCGTGGCGACTGAGAATATCACGTCCAACATGGTCAAAAAAATTAAATCGAAATGGGTTAATAAATAGGTTTGAAGAATTGATTTAGAGACTGTTTTGAAATTTATCATCTAAATTCATTAAGCATCAATCTCACCATTGACAGTTGTGTAAACTCCACGCTGGAAACTGTTGTTCTATCATAGTTCTTGAATGCCCTTACCTAAAGTAAATCCATGCGAACGTCCCTTCTCCGACCCATCTTTTTGGCAATGCTTTGAACCTGTCCGTTCCATTTTTTTACTATCTCAAAGTTAAATCCGCAATGCTCTGTCGTTCATTCGCTTGAAGGGTACCTGATGTAGCCGCCATCCACGAAGACCTAGATAATCTCCTGAAGGAACTTCTCCGTGAAGTCATCTTCAAATTCCACCAAAAAAATAATCAAATTTTTGAAGAAGAATTTTTATGAAATACTTTCATGTAGTAACTACAACTTTGTAATATTTTTTATTTTATCTGGGAGTAATAATACAAATCGTTATTTTATCTTAACATTTCTTTAACCGATTTTTACATATTTGATATTCAGGATTTCTTAAATCAATTAAATAATCCATAAAAACACGTTATGAAAAAAATTACTGTTTTTTTATTAGGAATTTGCTTTTTGATATATTCATGTGAGGTTGAAGAACCTTCAATTTCTCAATCATCACCCGAAACTATCATTAATGCTGAAATAGAAGCCACAAAAAGTAATGAGAAAACTACACCCGAAAAAATTGCCCAGATTCTAACCACCGAAGCCGACCGATGTGAAGAAGACATCCCGGATTATAACTTTTGGTGGTACGATACGTCAATTCCATTTTTAGATCAATTCTTTGCTAGCCCGGGAGAAACCGACTTAATCTATACTGAATATGAAGACGGCACCGTTAATATTACTGGTACCACTAAAGGGGTAACCAAAGATTGCGAAGTGCAGGTAGACCTTTGGTTAAAAGATAAAAAGACTTGGGAGGAATGGATTGCTATCGGTGGAGAGTTCAAGGACGAAACGGATGACGGGGCCTGTTCGGGCGCTATAAAAGAAGACCAAACTTATTATGTCATTGATGGAGAAAGAAGCTTTATCACTACTAGTGGAACCAAATGTTTAGGTGAAGGCACATATAGGTTAATGCAACGCCCTGACCCAAATGATCAAGATACGCCCAACTTAGGAGCAATAATTGGGAAAGGAGGAGCCATTTGGGACAACGATCAAGATGCGCTAGGTCTATCCACATGGGCCTTTATTACCGATGTAGATACAGGGGAGCGGTTATGGAGCGTGGATTTTAATTTTGTGATAGGAGCAAAAAAGGTTTTAGAATGTACGGTTGTTGAGGCGGATAGGTGTACGGAGGACATACCAGATTATAACTTTTGGTGGTATGATACCTCTATTGACTTCTTAGACCAATTTTTTTCTAGCGGCGAAGAAACTCCCCTTAAATACATAGAATACAGTGATGGCACCATTAATGTCACAGGAACTACCGCAGGAGCAACGAAAGACTGTGAAGTACAGGTCGACCTTTGGCTTAAGGACAGGAAAACTTGGGCAGAATGGGAGGCTCTTGGCGGCGAATTCAAAGACGAAACGGATGACGGAGCATGCTCTGGCGCTGTTGCAGAAAACCAGATTTACTATGTTATTGATGGTGAAAGAAGCTTTATCACCACTAGTGGAAGCGAATGCTTAGGTGAGGGGCAATATCGGTTGACGCAACGCCCAGATCCAAATGACCCGGATGCACCTAATTTCGGGGCCTTAATTGGAAAAGGGGGTGCTATTTGGGACAACAACCAAGATGCTATTGGCCTCTCTACATGGGCTTATATCGTTAATGTAGATTCTGGGGAACGTTTATGGAGCGTGGATTTCAATTTTGTCATCGACTGCGGTTCAGAAATTCCCTGTGGAATTCCACAATAGTATGACTTAACCCTTTAGCCCATTTCGGTATAAATTCGTGGGATACTAGTTACCGAATCGACTAGAGTCATCACATAACAAATCGTCAAAAAGAGGCTGCCTGAAGAGGTGGTCTCTTTTTTCCGTTTAACTGTTAGTATTCAAGAAAATCTTTGATAGCAAACCCATAAGCCATTCAGTTCATTCGATCATTCTGTCTCAAAATCTAATCGTACCCGACGACGTATGTAAAATAATACTAACAGTACAAGGGTCACTGGCAAGCCAACGGGCAAAAGAGAGGCATCGATATAAATAAAAATATGGTCATATTAGCATAAAGCGTATTCGCTAAGAATATATTAGGCAAAATAAAATTTCGAAAGCCCTTTTTTATTAGTCCTTTTATTACCTATTTTTCAAAAAATTCTTGCACAACTTTGTTCATGCATTAACCTAAATAACAACATGATTTATATTTGTAAATATTTTCTTCTATAGTCATTAATTTTTTCCTTCAAAAGTTATTTTTTTCCGTTTTTGTAGTAAATAATATTCATGCAGTAATTGATTAACAGCTTCATTTTTATATATTTAACCTAACCATCGTATTAAAATGACACTAACCTTAAACCAACACGATTATGAAAAAAGTTATTTTATTTTTACTTGGAATTTGCCTTTTACAGTGGTCTTGTGAAGTTGAGCCGGTAGCACAGCAGGAAGAACTTCAAAGCACCGCATACAAATGGAACAAGCACAAGAAAAAAAAGATTTTTGAAGGCATTGTTGTCGAAGCTGATCGATGTTCGGAAGACATTCCGGATTATAATTTCTGGTGGTACCAACCTACCATCCCCTTTGTCGACCAATTTTTTGCTAGTTCGGAGAATGCACCGCTCACGTATACTGAGTATGACGATGGTACCATTAACGTTAAAGGTATTACAAATTCCGTCTCGAGCACTTGTATGGTCAAGGTAGATCTTTGGCTCAAAGATAAAAAGACCTGGGAGGAATGGCAGGCTGCAGACGGTGAATTCAAGGACGAAACTGCCGATGGGGCCTGCTCGGGTGCCGTGGCGGAAGATCAATCTTATTATGTTATCGACGGAGAAAGAAGTTTTATAAAAATTATAGGCGATTGCTACGAAGGTGCAATGGGCAAATACAGATTGTTGCAACGTCCTGATCCAAACGATCCTGACACACCAAAATATGGTGCCGTAATAGGTCCAGGGGGTGCCATTTGGGATTCGAATGAAGGAGCCTTAGGCCTATCGACATGGGCTACCATCGCCGATATGGATGGTAATGGTCTGTATTTGGTAGATTTCAATTTCCTTATTGATTGTGACGAAAACAATACATGTAAGAGAAGAAGATGTAGAAATGGTTGGAAGAAACACAAAAGAAACCGTAGATGCAGATAACATGATATTTAATATATCATAAAAAATTATGGGAGAAGCGCCGAAAAAGGTCGTGGTCAGCTCCATTTGGCTCAATGGCTACAATAATTATTTTTCCCAAACCGTAAGGCAGATGAAAGAATGCCTGTAACCGTCGTTCGGTGAAGTATTTCCTGCACACCAAGAGAAGTAACGGAAATCATATTATTTTCACCATGCGCCGCTACCCAATCGAAAGTTTCTGATGCAACGAACTCAAGCTTCGAATTTTCTAGAAATTTGGTCATCAAAAAAGCCTTTATAACGATACCCTAATAGAGGTTGTCGAAAACAATTCTTATTATTTTTAAATTTTTATCCTTTCGATGACGACAATGTTGACGTATTTTCCTCCTCGCAACCTATACTTTCGCCTAGCCCGGTGTCAAAGTATTTGGTAAACGGTCAATTGTGAAAAGATGACCAAGAGCACGTTGATGTGGAAAGGATTAGTTATGGTAAACCTTAATCCGTGACTGAATATAGCAAAGTAACTCAGGCCGAGAAACGTTTTAAATTGAGCATTTTATGGATGTTCGTAAAACGTACTCCTTACGCTTGATAGAATAAAAATCTAACGCGCCAATGGCAAAAGCCAGAAAGATGCATAGTAAAGTAGGTTTGGCCACATTAAGTAGGTGTCAGGTATCGCGGGTGTCAACACTAGCAAGGCGACATGAATAATGGCCAAATAGGCCACCAGAGGTATTGGAACAATTAATGATGATTCTTTTACATTCATCGTTTCGGTTATGGAGACAATTAACTATGCTTAAGAACTATGGCTTGCCAACTTCATAAATACCTTCAGTAAAATGATTGACCAATAGCGCCACACCAACTTCAAGTTCAACACGGTATCTCCATCCCAAATTTTCCAATTTGGTGGCGTCCGTCAATTTTTTGAGGGTACCGTCGGGTTTAGAAGTATTAAAATTTAATCTTCCCTTAAAACCTACTTTTTTCGCTATCAATTCCGCTAAATCTCGAATGCTTATATCTTTCCCCGTACCGATATTGATATGGGTGTTCCTAACTTCTTTATTTCCTTCTTCAAAGCAATCTATAAAGTCGCGATTTTCCATAAGAAAGACGCAGGCATCGGCCATATCTTCGCTCCAAAGGAATTCGCGCATCGGCTTACCGCTACCCCAAATTTCTAATTGCACCGTATTGCCTTCTTTTTGAATACCGTAGCGACCCAGAACTTTATTAATCTCTTCCTTTGTATTTTGACCGTTGACCGCTTCGATAGGTAAGCGATTTAAATCATTGCGTAACACGTGCCAATCATCATTTTCCAAGGCTTTCCCCAATACCATTTTTCGGATCAGGGCCGGTAAAACATGTGATTTTTCCAAGTCGAAATTGTCGTTGGGTCCATACAGGTTGGTGGGCATGACCGAAATAAAGTTAGTGCCGTATTGCAGGTTGTAACTTTCACACATTTTGACGCCTGCTATTTTTGCAATGGCATAAGGCTCGTTCGTATATTCTAAAACACCGGTCAAGAGGTAATCTTCGTTCATAGGCTGCGGACAACTTTTGGGATAGATACAGGTACTGCCCAAAAACATCAATTTTTTGACCCGATGTAGATAGCTCTGGTGAATGATGTTATTCTGGATCATTAGATTTTCATAAATAAAATCGGCACGATAGGTGTTATTAGCGACGATACCACCTACTTTGGCGGCGGCCAAGAATACATAATCAGGTCTTTCATGATCGAAAAAACGAGCCACGGCATCTGAATCGGCCAAATCTAAGGCTGCACGGGTGCGGTAGATAATGTTGGTATAGCCTCTTTCTTTTAAATTGCCCAATAGGGCACTACCGACCAGCCCTCGGTGGCCGGCGACGTATATTTTGGAATTCTTCTGCATTTTTTTGATTAGATGACCCTACAGATAGACGGGGCTTATTCGAAATAGTTAGGTACTTGGTAGCCACTTTGTTGCAAATGTTGGTCTTTTCGCATTAATTCCAAATCGCTTTGCATCATTTCTTTTACCAGTTGCCCTAAATCGTATTGAGGAGTCCAACCCAATTTGGTATTTGCTTTTGTGGCGTCGCCAACCAACAGGTCGACCTCTGTAGGTCTAAAATATTTTGAATCTACTGCCAACACTTCAAGACCTGGTTCAAGCTGAAATTCTGGATGGGAACAATA
>ENA-ORXM01002743-ORXM01002743.1-marine-metagenome-genome-assembly--contig:-NODE-2743-length-19542-cov-6.708605_pt1 | contig 19542 bp, 16 predicted proteins | sample MGYA00237867_ERZ511480 | MGnify/ENA primary metagenome ERZ511480 (study PRJEB26309, sample SAMN06266103) | marine metagenome | isolation source: Algal blade | place: United Kingdom:Sidmouth, United...
ACTGCTAAAGTTATTTTTTTAGGAAATAGCAATCAAATAGATCGTATTTTATGTTTTTCAGATTTGTTCTTATTACCATCAGTATCTGAAAGTTTTGGATTAGCGGCATTAGAAGCAATGATTAATAAAGTGCCTGTAATATCTAGTAATGCAGGAGGTTTGCCAGAAGTAAATATACCAGGTGTTTCAGGTTTTTTAAGTGACGTTGGAGATATTGATGAAATGGCATCAAACGCATTAAAAATACTAAGCAATGATGTTATTTTGGAAGAGTTTAAAGAAAATGCGTTAAAAGTAGCCTCTAAATTTGATATTTCAAATGTATTGCCACTATATGAAGCGCTTTATGAGAAAGCTTATAAAAGCAGGCTCAAAAAATAGTATAATTAATTAGTAGATATATGAAAGTTATTTTTGTAGGAATATTTTTTATTTTTATGTCATGCAATGGGCAAAAAAAAGTTACTTCAAGTAGTAAAGAATTAAACAATGAGTTAACACTTTTAATAAGAGATAGTTATAGTGGTATTAGTACCCCAGAGATACAAATTATAAAAGAGCCAACTTCCTTAAAAAGCTTCTTTTTAAAAATAAATAAAACGCGTAAACCAGGCTTAGCGGTCCCCAAAATAGATTTTACCAAAGAAATGGTAATACTCCTTTGTAGTGGAGAACAAACTGGTGACGCTACCACTAAAATAGCTAAGGGAAAAGAGTCTAGTACAAACCTAATTTTAAAAGTAAAGAAAGAGGATATTATAAGAAAAATTAGCTCCACAGCTATTACTTCACCATTTTATTTATATAAGATGCCTCTTACTGACAAGGAAATAGTTTTTGAGAAATGGTAAATATTAAAGACGAACGTAATGTTAGTATTATAACTCTTATATTTATCTCTTAATTCTCTTATTTTAATATACAACCTTTTTTTAAATAGATTTCTGTTATTATGAACATAAAATTATTAAACCTGAGTAGAGAATATACAATATTGGTTACTGGAGGAGCTGGATTTATTGGTTCTAATCTTTGTGAATCTCTAATTAACAACGGAAACAAAGTAAATTGCCTTGATAATTTTGCAACAGGAAAAAGAGACAATATAAAAGACTTGATAGGTAATTCAAATTTTAATTTAATAGAAGGAGATATTAGAAATATAGATGATTGTCATAAGGCTTGTTCTGGGGTAGATTATATATTGCATCAAGCAGCTTTAGGCTCTGTACCTAGATCTATTAATGACCCAATAACCAGTAACGATGTTAATGTGTCTGGTTTTTTAAATATGTTAGTTGCAGCAAGAGATGCTAAAATAAAAAGATTTATTTATGCAGCGAGTTCTTCTACTTACGGTGATTCTAAAAATATGCCAAAAGTAGAAGGTATTATAGGAAACCCTTTGTCTCCATATGCAATTACTAAATATGTTAATGAGCTTTATGCTACCATTTTTAGTAAAACATATGGTTTAGAAACAATAGGGTTACGTTATTTTAATGTTTTTGGGCGAAAGCAAGATCCTAATGGTGCTTATGCAGCAGTAATACCCAAGTTTGTAATGCAATTAATGAAATATGAATCTCCTGTTATTAATGGCGATGGTACTTTTTCTAGAGATTTTACCTATATAGATAATGTTATAGAAATGAATATTAGAGCATTATTAGTTACAAATAATCAAGCAATAAATACAGTCTATAACGCTGCATACGGAGAACGTACAGAATTAAATGAATTAGTTACTTTATTAAAAGAATATTTAAGTCATTACGATTCTAAAATAGCAGATGTAAATACTATTAATGGATTAGAAAGGGCAGGAGACGTACCACATTCCTTAGCTTCTATAGATAAAGCTGAAAAACTATTGAGTTATAAGCCTCAGTTTAATATTAAAAGAGGGTTAAAAGAAGCAGTAGATTGGTATTGGAGTAACCTTAAATAAATTTAAGTGAAGAAGTTGCTTTTAGATGCATTCACATACATTTTTTTTCCATTCACAACAATTTTTAAGTAAATCTTAAAAAGAAAGAATAATCTTACATATAATTGTTTTTTTTGTTAATATTTTATAACCTAAAGTTTTAATAAATGGAACTAATTTCTAAAAATATATATTTATGAGTAGTAAGATAGCAGTAATAGGTTTGGGGTATGTAGGTTTGCCATTGGCACATTTATTTGCTACTAAATACCCCGTAATAGGTTTTGATATTAATGAAAAAAGAATATTAGAACTGCAATCTGGTAATGATAGTACCTTAGAAATTTCTAAGGAACAATTAAAAGCTGTATTAAAAAGGACTCCAAAAATGGAGACAGGTTTGTATTGTTCCAATCAATTAAATGATATTAATGATTGTAATTATTATATTATAACGGTACCTACACCCGTTGATAAAAATAATAGACCAGATTTAACAGCTTTATATAAGTCAAGTGAGGCAGTAGGGAATGTATTAAAAAAAGGAGACACAATTATTTACGAATCAACCGTATATCCTGGAGCCACAGAAGATGAATGTGTTCCAGTATTGGAGAAAATTAGTGGATTAAAATTTAATGTAGACTTTTACGTTGGATATTCGCCAGAGCGTATAAACCCAGGAGACAAAGAGCATACAGTAGAACATATTTTAAAAGTTACCTCAGGATCAACTAAAGAAGCAGGTCAGGAAATAGATAAGTTATATAAATCTGTTATCACAGCAGGAACATTTCTTGCATCAAGCATAAAAGTAGCAGAAGCAGCAAAAGTTATAGAAAACTCACAGCGAGACATTAACATTGCGTTTGTAAATGAACTAGCTAAAATATTTAATTTAATGGATATTGATACCCATGCGGTATTAGAAGCAGCAGGTACAAAGTGGAATTTCCTTCCATTTAAACCAGGTTTAGTTGGAGGCCATTGCATAGGAGTAGACCCTTATTATTTAGCACAGCGTGCACAAGAATATGGCTATCATCCAGAAATAATATTGGCTGGGAGGCGATTAAATGATAGTATGGGAGAATATGTAGCTTTAGAAGTAATCAAACTTATGGTGAAGCAGGATATTTTAATTAAAGGAGCCAAAGTTTTGGTTTTAGGAATAACATTTAAAGAAAATTGCCCTGATGTAAGAAATACAAGAGCAGTAGACGTTATTAATAATTTAAAAGATTTTGGAACAGATATTACAATATACGATCCATGGGCAAGCCCAGAAGAAGTAAAACGTGAGTATAATTTGGAAACTACACAAGATATGCCAGATGCGAAGTTTGAAGCAGTTATCTTAACAGTTGCTCATAAAGCATATGAAAAAATGAACTTAAATTCTTTATTAAATTCTAAAGGTATTTTGTATGATGTTAAGGGAACAGTAAAAGAACATGTAAATGGTAGGTTATAGCTTTTAATTGAATTTTAAAACAAATACTATCAAACAGCATTTGTTTTAAAATTCAATTAAAATAACTAGTATTATAGTAAATTATTAAGTTATATAACGATTATTATTGCTCTTTGCGGTAGTTGTTTTAAGAATGTAATTACATAGTGATAGCTTTACAAGCTTTTAAGTAATTATATAAAATGAACAACTTTAGGAGCTTCTTTTTTCTAACGCTATTTATGGTAGCAAACAATATAACTTCACAGAATATTGAGTTAGCGGAAGAAGGTACAGTCTACGAAAATTTATGGATGGTGGGAATAGGCACTAATATTGTTGATGATTCTGGCGATTTTTTTCACACGCCTTTTAATATTAATAATAATTGGAATGTACTTCCATACCCATCAAGAATAAGTATAGGTCGTTATCTTAGTAGTGGATTAGGGTTAGAAATTATAGGAAGCTATAATAAATACAAAGTAGGAAAAATAATTGGTGGAGCTCCAAATTTGGAAGAAACAGACTATTTGGCTTTAGATACAAGGTTTTCTTACGACTTAAATAAAGTAATAGGAGAAACAGGTTTCTTTGATCCATATATAGGTTTAGGAGGTGGTTATACAAAAACTAATAGTATTAGTGGAGCAACTGTAAATGGGGTAGTAGGCTTCAGAACTTGGTTTTCTAGTAGATTAGGATTAGATTTTAATGCATCAAGAAAATGGTACTTCAATGCAATAAAAAATAATCATATTCAATATGGACTAGGAATTGTATATCAATTTGAATTAATAAAATGGGAAGTTCCTGAAAGGGAAAAAACAAAACTGTCAGAAATAGCAAATAAGATTAATAGAAATAAGTCTAAATTAGATTTGATAAACAAAGTTAAACAAGATTCCATTTCAGAAGCCAAAGCTCTAGCAAAAAAAATAATAAAAGAAAAACAAGATACAGCAAAAAGTAAGTTAGAGGTAAAAGAAAAAAGAAAAAAGCAAATAGAAAAAGCTATTAGCGATATTGGTTTTGTTTATTTTGATTTCAATTCGTCTTATTTAAATAAAGAATCGAAAGAAGGATTAGACAAGTTGGTGTTAATACTTAAAACAACTCCTAGTTTAATTATTAAAATAAGTGCATATACAGATTCTAGAGGAGCAGATAATTATAACTTGTGGTTATCTAAGCGAAGAGTTAAAAGAACAGCGGATTATTTGGCAGAAAAAGGAATCCCCTTAAATCAATTAATAAAAGAATCCTATGGTGAGGATAAATTATTAAATGAATGCGATAATTTTACTTACTGTGAAGAAGAAAAGCATAAAATAAATCGTAGATCAGAGTTTAGTATAGTTGAATTTTAGTTGTAAATTTGTAAGATTAAATGTATTTCATTAAGAGGTGTTAGTTGTAATTACATTAAGAATAATAGATTATTTTTCTTTCAATAATGGGATGCATAATTCATATTATTAATTGTATGAATTATGGATTTAAAAAACTAATAAGAATTTAAATTATAGAATTGAAAGAAGGATTATACACGTTAGTATTTATACCTAAAAATACCTAATTCTGTTGTTAAAATAGATGCACATACTAACCAGGAAACTAATCATTACAGTTTATGTTTTGCAAGGTATAGTATTTTAAAACTGTTAATTAGTGGGAAAGCACATCTTTATGACAATTGAAACAAGAATCGTATGATGAGAATAAATTATTGAATAAATGTTATAATTATACTTAATTGTGAAGAAGAAAAGTACAGGATAATTAGTATGTCAAAGTTTAGTATAATTAATTTTTAGTATGTTATTTAATTCAATTGATTTTGCAATTTTTTTACCAATAGTATTTGTATTGTATTGGTTTGTAAATAACAATAATTTAAAGCTTCAGAATTTTATAATCATTGTAGCTAGTTATCTTTTCTATGGTTGGTGGGATTGGCGTTTTTTATCTTTAATAATATTTAGTACTCTTATTGATTTTTCTATAGGAAATTTACTTAATAAGGAAAAAGAAGAATTAAAAAGAAAAGTTTATTTATGGACTAGTATTATAATAAATCTGGGTTTTTTAGGTTTTTTTAAATATTATAATTTTTTTGTAGATAGTTTTGTTAATGCTTTTACTTTTTTAGGAAAAGACATAGAGGTATCTTCCTTAAATATTATTCTTCCAGTAGGAATAAGTTTTTATACATTCCAAACATTAAGCTATACAATTGATGTCTATAGAAAGCAGTTAGATCCTACTAAAGATATTCTTGCATTTTCCGCTTTTGTATGTTTTTTTCCTCAATTAGTGGCGGGACCTATAGAAAGAGCCTCTAATTTATTGCCTCAGATTCTTAAAAAAAGAAAGTTTAGTTTTAACCAAGGTAGTGACGGTTTAAAACTTATTTTATGGGGGTTATTTAAAAAATTAGTGATAGCCGATAGCCTTTCTCCTATAGTAGATGATATATTCAATAATTCCGAAACATATTCAAGCTCCACCTTATTCATGGGAGCTGTTTTTTTTGCTTTTCAGATATATGGAGATTTTAGTGGGTATTCAGATATTGCTATAGGAACATCAAAGCTATTTGGCATAGAGCTTATGAGTAATTTTAAGTTTCCTTATTTTTCAAGAAATATAGGAGAATTTTGGCGTAAATGGCATATATCATTATCATCATGGTTTAAAGATTATTTGTATTTTCCATTAGGAGGCTCTAGAGGAAGTAAATTTCAAGCAATAAGAAATATTTTTACTGTTTTTTTAGTGAGTGGGTTTTGGCACGGAGCTAATTGGACATTTGTTATATGGGGATTGTTTCATGCTATTCTATTTTTACCATCTTTTATAACAAAGTCAAATAGAAAATTCTTGGATTCTATTAATATTTTAAAATCAGTAAAATCATTTTTTATAGACGGCTATCGCTTTATACAAACTTTTCTTTTAATAACAATAGGATGGGTTTTTTTTAGAAGTAATACAATTACAGATGCATTTCATTATTTAAAGCGCATGTTATTCACATTTAATGCAGAATTATATTTGCACCCTAGAGGTTACCGAATGATAGATTATTTTATACTAATAGCCTTTTTTGTTTTTTATGAGTACATAATTAGAGAAGATGAGCGTAAACCCTTTAATTTTAAAAGTAAATATATTAGATTTTTAGCATATGTATTAATCATCTTTTCTTTTCTATTATTTTATGATGATGGTTTAGATCGCTCATTTCTATATTTTCAATTTTAACCAATGTTTAAATCAATAAAAAAAAGTAGTTTTTTACAGTATATTAATTCTTATACTAATAGAGCTATTAGTACGTGTTTTTCATTTACAAAATGAGAGACCAAATAGATATGCAGATGAGTTTGGAGTAGAAAAATGGATACCTAATCAAATTGAATATTCTATAACGGGTAATAGAAAGCAAAATGTTGGAAAATATAGAATAGATAACATAGGATTTAATACTGTTTACGATACCTACAATCCATTCATTGATAGTGTTGAGATAGCAATAAGTAGAAGATTCTTTTATTGAAGGATTTAATGAGGATTATACAAATTCTCTTGGGTAACAATTAGATAAAGTATTTCCAAATTTAAAAGTTCTAGAATTTGGGTATGTAGGATATGATTTAGCGGACGAATTACACTTAATAAAAGCATATGAACATTACTTTAAAAATATAGACCATACTTTTATTTATTAAGGTTTCGCTGATGATTTAGAACGAAATCATTATGTTGAGTCTAGTAGGTTAGATCTGAATTCTGTTAGGGGACTAGCTAAACAAATAAAGTTGTTATAGTGTATGCAAAAGATACAGGTTTGTTTAGTAGCTAAAATCCCCAACAGGATTAAGTACTTTGTTAAAGGAAATAAAATTTTCAAAATTAAAAGTGAGAAAGAATTTGAGAAAATTATGTAGTACTGCTTTTTTAAATATTTAGCGTAGAATAATTATAATGTTTTAGATTATGGAGAAAAATAAACGTTTCGAAAAAACAAACCACTTTAATTTATAATCAGCATAGGAGTAAAGAAGGTAGGAAAATTGTAGTAAATTTAATTAGTGATTACATTTATAATAAAACTTTGATGATTAAATAATTTATTATCAAAATAAATAGGAAGTTTATATTCATGTCATTGAAGATAATTGTAATAAATCATTAATTTTGATTCTTATATTGTTTTGAGTCAAAACTTATTTTAAGTCATGTATGTTAAAATAGTTTAACAAATCTTAAATAATTATTGTTAGTTAAAAAATAAGAGAAAAATATGTACAGAGTTTTTTTTAAGCAAGTTTTAGATTCATTATTTTCGGCAGTAGGATTATTAGTATTGTCACCTGTTTTTATAACAATCACTATAATTTTATTGTTTACAAATAAGGGGAAACCTTTCTTTTTACAACAGAGACCAGGTAAAAATTCAAAAGGTTTTAATGTAATTAAATTTAAATCGATGAATGATAATAAGGATGAAAATGGAGAATTTTTACCTTTTAATTTAAGAGTTACTAAATTCGGAAACTTTATTAGAAAATATTCGTTAGATGAAATACCTCAATTAATTAATGTTATCAAAGGAGATATGAGTCTTGTGGGGCCAAGACCATTATTAATGTCTTACATACCTATATACAGTAAGGAACAATTAAGACGCCATAATGTAAAACCTGGTATAACGGGTTGGGCACAAATTAATGGAAGAAACTCTATAACATGGTTACAAAAATTTGAGTTAGATACATGGTATGTTGATAATATTTCTTTTATTTTAGATATTAAAATATTAATGCTAACCGTAAAAAAAGTTATTTATAAAGAAGATATAAATAATAGTGAAAATATTAATATGGATGCTTTTGATGGTACAAATTAGATTAGGATAATCAATTTTACATCATAACTTTTGTGGTAATAAAAAATTATAGACATATGGAAAATTATCTTCTGAATCATTATTTTAAAACAGGCAAGATATTTAAGGGGAAATTATTTTAAAAAAGTAATAAATATAGAGAACACAGTTGTAACGAAAGCAGCGTGTATTTGATACAGATAAAAATTATTTTTATAAGAATATGCTAGTTAATTCCAATTTGAGTTTTAAGGTTAAGGAGTTTAGTTCTCGCAAAGATGTTGATAATTATAAATCACTTTTAAAATTAAGGTGGAAAAATAAAATTTACTATAGTTATGAATATCTAATATACTATGAAAATGAGCATCATAAACTAAAATATTTTCTATTAGAAGAAGACGGAATTCCGATAATATTGATGCCTTTTTATATTAGAGACATAACTTCAAATTTAGAGGACAATTATAATTACTTTGATGTAATAACACCTTATGGTTACGGAGGTCCTCTTTTTGATTTAAAATATACAGATGTTTTAGCCTTTTTTTGGAAAAAAGCAGATGAATGGTATAAAAATAATAATGTTATATCAGAGTTTGTTAGGTTTAGTTTAACAGAAAATTATGTTGGTTATACAGGAGAGTTGGTTCATACACTTACTAATATCAAAGGGACGATTTTTTCTGATCAAGATAAGCAATGGAAAAACTTTGTACCTAAAGTAAGGAATAACTATAGGATGGCTTTGAAAAGCGATTTAACCTTCTCAAGCATATGTGGAGAAAAAATCATAGAAAAAGATATTATTGATTTTCATAAAATTTATATAGAAACAATGGAGAGAAATAATGCGGACGAAAGATATTTTTTTAAATTAGATTATTTTAAAAATTTAATTTTTCAAAATATAGATAATTTTTCGATAATCTTTGTATCAAAAGAGGGGGTCCGTATAAGCACAGAATTATTGATTTGTTGGAGTGATACTATCTATGCATTTTTAGGAGGAACAAAAGAAGAATTTTTCAAATATCGACCTAATGATTTTTTACGTGTAGAGGTTATTAAGTGGGCTAGCGAAAAAAATATTGCTTTTTATGTATTGGGAGGCGGTATGGTAGATAATGATGGACTTTTTAAGAACAAGAAAGCATTATTCCCTAAAGATAATAATCCAATATTTTATACAGGTCGTAAAATATTAAATCAAAAAGTGTATAATGAATTAACAAAAAAACATGCAAATTCATTAGAAATAGATGAATCTTCTTTTTTTCCAAAATACAGACAATTCTCTTAATACTTGGGATTTTTTTTTAATAGAACATTCATACTTTCAAGTAGATTTATATAAAAATTGCTTAACTACTTTCTAAATTTTAATTGAATATTAGCGGTTAATATTTTTTTTCAATGTTTAAGATTGGATAGCTTTCTAATAAACTGAATTATAAAGCTTGTAATTTATGACAGAAAAAATCAATAAAATTTATTTAAATATGCTTTTTCTTACTCTTTAGGTTGCAAAATTGGCAATCTTACATCATTACTTTTTTACATAAAAATTTAGAAGTGAACGTAACCTGGTAAGAACTTACTATTTGATTCTCAATAGTTTGTAAGAAAGTGGTATCTTATAGTTTTTTTTTGCATTTCAAAGGGTATAGTTCATTTTTTTCTAAAATTTGAATTTTTTTGTGTTTAAATTACTAAAAAATTGTTAAATTTTATAAGTATATGAAATACGTTTATTTATTTGTAACTGTTTTTTTTCTAGCTTTTTCTATTAATGCACAAAACTTACACAATGATAATAATGCAGCTTCTGAATTAAATGAGGGTAATTCAACATCAGGGTGGACGGGTTTGGCGCAAATTTTCTCTGATGAAACAAATCCACAAAATGGAACCTTTTCTATAACAGCTGTTTCTACAGAAACAAATGGTAGAACTTTAGATTATAATTTTGATGCAATAATTGGAGAACAATACGTCATTAGAATATGGGCTAAAGTGGGTACTCAAACATCTGCTGCATCACCTGCTTTTGCAGTTTGGTCAGGTGTTTCAGGCTTTGCAACAACACCAATAGTGGGGACTAATTGGACAGAATATGTTTTTAATGTCACAGCAACTTCAATAAATCCTAGAATTCGTGTATATACAAGTAATTATCCTTTTAGATTCGATCAGGGTAATACTATACACATAGATAATGTTTCTATACTTCCGTTAGATACGGAATCACCAAGTATACCAACAGGACTAATAGCATCTAACACAGCAGAAACAAGTACAGATTTATCATGGGTAGAATCAACAGATAATACAGGAGTAACAAACTATGAAGTTTTTCAAGATGGCGTAAGCATAGGATTAACAGCAGGATCAATAGCCTACACTGTAACAGGATTATCAGCAAGTACATCATATAATTTTACAGTAACAGCATTAGATGCAGCAAATAACAGATCAGTAGTAAGTAGCCCTGTTAGTGTATTAACGCAAGATGAAATAGACTATACTTCTATAAATTCTAATTCATTTTTGGTAGATTGGTCTGCCAAAGATTTATTTGTTGATGGAAATATTGGTGTTGGTACTAAAAATACACACGGATATAGACTGGCAGTCGTAGGCAATATAGTTGCAGAAGAGATAAAAGTAGCTTTACAGGTTAACTGGCCAGATTTTGTTTTTGAAAAAAATTACAGATTACCCACTTTAAAGGAAGTTGAAGAACATATTAAAGACAAGGGGTATTTAATTAATATACCAAGCGCAACTAAAGTAAAACAAGATGGTATTAAATTGGGAGAAATGAATGCCATGCTATTACAAAAAATAGAAGAGCTTACTCTGTATACAATTGCACAAGAAAAGAAAATAAATCTTTTAGAAAAAGAAAACAACAAAGTAAGCGTGTTACAGAATAGGTTATTAGAAATAGAAAAAATACTTGAAAAAATTAAGTAGTAACTAGTCTAACACATTTTTATGATAAAAATATATATTACACATATTATGTTATTCTTCTTATTTTATAATGGTGTTTGTCAAAGTATAAGAAAAGATTATAAAGAAATGACTGAATATGAAAAAGCAGAATTGGTTAATGCTTTTTATGCTTTAAGAAATGGTTCAGATTTATTTAACGATATGTCTAATTTTCACATGAATTTTTTTAATTTTGATAACACTTCTGACCCAACAAGACCAGATTTACATTTTAATTTACCTGATGAACCTGAAAGAGATATATTTTTAGCATGGCACCGTAGGGCATTATTTGAAATAGAACAAGCTATTCAAGATTACAATCCAAAAATAAGTATGGCGTATTGGTCTTCTCCAATAGATCAATCTACAAATTCAGTTTTATGGGATGAGAATTTCATGGGTAGTTTTAATACTAACTGGAATTTAAATAGAAACTTAGGAGGCAGGGGACCTATGCCAACTTTATCAGATGTTTCTAATTTGTATAATATAACAGATTTTTTAGTTTTTGAAAATGAGTTAGAAAGACGTGCAATACATAGAGGTGCACATGTCTGGACGGGAGGAGCAATGCCTACGCCGTTATCTCCAAGAGATCCTGTTTTTTATTTGCACCATGCTTATGCTGATTTTGTATGGAGTAATTGGGAACAACAACATCGTAATTCTTCTTACATGAAAACTTCAATGCTAAGGTATGATGGTACGTATTCTTTTAACGGAGAAATGCTACCCTTAGTTAATCCAAATGATTTAATAGATACAAGATCCTTAGGCGTTTTCTATGCTAATAGCGGTTTGGCTATAATGGATAATTATATTGTAAGTAATACATATAACCCTCAAGAAGTATTTTATTATCAATATAATATTGAAGTAGGAGATGGGTTTATAATACCTAATGAGGCAGACTGTAACATAGAATCTGTGAACGAAATAACATTTAAACCTGGTTTTGATGCATATAAAGGTTCAAATATGACCGCTTCTATTGATAAGCAAAGCAGTAGAACAAGTAAATCGGCACTTATTATTAGAGAAAAGAAGCCCTATGATGTTGTGTCTGGTTTAAAAGAAATCATCTGGGAAGAGGATAATAAAGATGATACTCCAATAATATTATCTGCTTTTCCTAACCCATTTACAGAGAAAATTACAATTAACTTCAACAAGAAAACAGATTGTAATGTAGAAGTATATAACATGATGGGGATGTTAATTAGAGAGGAAGCTTTTCAAAATACAGAAAATGTAATTATTAGTAATTTATATGGATTAGCATCTGGATTTTACGTTATAAAAATAGTAGATGGAAAAGGTGATATTATAATAGCAAAGAGAGTTGTAAAATTATAATGTGTTAACTAATTATTATGGTTCATTTTTATTGTTTCTGGGTCACGATATTTACAACAAGGGGGTAAGCCATTATATGCCTCTTCGTTGGCGGTTAATGAACTTGTATCATGACCTGCCATTGAAATTGCTTCTTTTACCTTTACTAAGGAGCAAATATTTTCATCAATAATTAAGATAAATTCTTTTGAATTAACATTCCAGTGTGCATATTTTACCCCTTTTAGCTTAATGGCAGATTTTTGTATTCTAGATTTACACATAGAGCAATTTCCTTTTACTAAAAAAGAATCTTTTTTATTTTTATCTTGAGCGCTCATACTTACAATACCCAAAAGAGTTGTGAATAAGAATATTTTAAGTTTCATGTAATTATTTTTGATTTAGTTTATATCTCATTCCTAAATAGTATATATTGCCTAATATTGGTGCATATGTGACTGTACTATCAAAATATGGGCCAAAAGCATCGTTTGCTGAAATTATTGGTTGCTTTTGAGTTAAATTATTTATGTTTTCTCCACCAATATATACCTCGAATTTGCGGTTAAAAACCCTTGTTAATTGGGTGTTTATAATAGCATAACTTTTAGAGAATTTACTTAATTGATACACAGAAGGATTACTCGTGGTATTAGGTAACCTTTGCTGTCCTTGCCAATTCATAGTAAAATCCATTCTCCATTGTTTATCTTCAAATTTTTTGATAGTTTCATAATTTAAATTTATAAAGAATCGATTTTTAGATTGTAGAGGCTTCTGTAAAATAGTATTATTATAATTTATTTTTACATCATAATTTTTGTAGGTTAATCTAACAGCTAGGTTTTGAATTATTTCATAGTTTATATCTATTTGTAAGCTGTTAGAATAACTTTTTCCTTCAAGATTATAAAAAGAGATTTCTGTAGAATTTTCCCAGTCTACTACTACTTGATCCACAAAGTTAGTATGATAGTAGTCTATAGAAAAATCTAATAGCCTATTAAAAAGATAAGTTTTTTGAGTAAAACTTATTCCTGTATTCCATGCTATTTCTGGTTTAAGCGAATAAATACTTCCATTATTTTTATTAATGTTAATAGTTCTTTGAGAAGCAAATAATTGTTGATTTTCAGCAAAAATGTTTGCCGCTTTTTTTCCTCGTCCTGTATTTATTCTTAGGCTAGCTTTATCCCATAGAGAATACCTTACATGTAAGCGAGGAGTTATAAAAGTATTTAGTCTATTAGAATAGTCAATACGTAGACCAGCTACCAAGCTCAGTTTCTCAAGACTATCATAAGTATATTCTAAAAATGTTCCAACAGAATTATCAATTCGTTCGTATGAATTTCTATTAACAAGTTCATTAAAATTATCATAAGTTAAACTTATTCCTGTTTTAAATTTATGCTGTGTACTTTTTATGATACTATTGAAAATAATATTTGAGTAAAATGATTCATGGTTGATATTATAAATCTTATTTCCATAATATGAATTCTGATTATGATTGCTATAGGCAGTTTGGTATCCAAAACTTTGATAGGGTAGTTCAGGAAAAACATAACCTAACTTTGCGGATATATCAACTCTACTGGTTTTAATTTCACTACCCCATATATCTTCAGAAAATTTATCTTTTCTAGGATTAAAATTTAGTTGACCAGCTTGTTTATCGTCTGATAAATACTGAAGATTAAGGTAGCTAACCCAACCCCTTTCAGAATCTGAATATTGCCATCGGTTCATTATATTTATTTGTTTTGAAACAGGGGTGTCTAAAAAATTATCACCATTATCATCTATTTCTCCGTCTCGTAAATTTAAATGTAAATATATGCCAGTTGCAATCTTAGTGTTAATTTTTTGATTATACCTGGTATTAAATTCGTAACGCTCGTAATTGTTTCCGTAAAAATTTAAAAATAATTTTTTGTCAGTAATAGGCTTTACTAGTTCTGTATTTATTTGTCCAGAAATGCTTTCAAAACCATTTAAAACGCTTCCAGATCCTTTTGTAATTTGTATGCTTTCTACCCAGGAACCAGGTATAAACGATAATCCATAAACTTGTGAAGCACCCTTTATTGAAGGCATATTTTCTTGAGTAAATAATAGATACGGACTATTAATCCCTAACATTTTCACTTGTTTTGTACCACTAATTGCGTCCGTTATATTAACATCTATAGATGGGTTGGTCTCAAAGCTCTCTGATAAGTTACAACATGCAACTTTTAACATTTCTCTACTGTCTACATTTACAATGTTTTGTGTGCAAAATAATGATTTTTGGATAGAATTTATTTTTTTTTCGAGTATAATCTCATTAAGCTCTATAGTTGAGTGCAAAATAATTTTACCAAGGTTAGGTCTATTCGCTAAGATAGTATCTGATGTAAAACCAATAAAGCTAAGCACTAATTTTTGATGTTGTATACTATATGGAATTTTAAAATTACCGTTTAAATCAGTAGTGGTACCCCTAGTACTATTAAGCCACACAATATTTACGTTTGCTAGCGGAATATGTTCGTCCTTTTTTGAAATTTCAACAACAGTTCCCTCTATATAAAGTTGGCTCAATAACAGTTGACTGTATAAAATTAATAAGAGGGTAAATGCTAATTTCATATGAGGTATAGTACTGTTTTAATGAATTTTGGTTAGTAAATTTATGATAAAAATTAGGTGTTATAATAATAGTAATTATTGTTCTATTGCAAGATGCATTTTATAGATTATTTTTACTTTTAATCGGTTCTATGAAAATAAAAGAAATTTTAAATTATTTTTAATGTAGTTTTAAGGTTTATGAATATAAAAAAAGGTTGTAGTTGTTATATTTGCAATTTTAAGGTGTTTTTTTTATATGAAGAAGTTGAAATTTAGTCATAGATTAATAAAAATAGGTTCTTAATTTTACTAGTATATGTATTTTATTAAAAAATATGGAAGACTTACACGAATGAGATACTGTAGTTTATACTATATTTTTTGTAATTTATTAAACATAATTTTCTATTGTATGAGTTAAAACATGAACTATGTGGGCTATTTAATTTCATTTAAAAAAAGGCATAAAAAATAGTACTTAATATTATAGATAGTATCTAAAATAACGCTACTTTCTCATAATGAATAAATATAGTTCCCCAACATATTTTTTGCTAATTATTTTTTAAATATTTATGTTAGAAAAACTACGTAGACATCTTTTTTGGATGTTAGATTTTTTAAAGGGAAGCCATATTACATCACATTACAGAGATATAAAGAATTTAAATGGGAAGGTAAGTATAGAAGAGCTTTCAAAATCAAATCAAAAAAAAATAGATAAGCTCTTGTTGCATGCATCGGGTACTGTTCCTTATTATAAATTTATTGGTGATAATTTAGTTTCTCTTGATTTATTTCCTATCATAAATAAATCAATTATTAGAAATAATTTTGAAGATTTTAATAGTAAAAAATATATTAATATACATACTCATACAGTTACAACTAGTGGGTCTACAGGTCACCCCTTTAAAATACATCAAGATTTAAATAAAAGAAATAGAAATACAGCTGATGCTATTTATTTTGGTGAAAAAGCAGGATTCTTAATAGGAAATAAAATGTTTTACTTTAGATTATGGGATAAACAATATAAGAAAAGTAAAGTGTTGTCGTGGTTTCAAAATATAGTTATGTGTTCTGTGGATGAAATGGATGACTTAAAAATAAAAAAAATTGTAGAAGAAGTTTCAAAAGCAAAAACTAAAGTAGGTCTTTTAGGTTATTCTTCTTCATTTCAGACAATATGTAAATATTTAGATAAAGTAGCGCATAAACCTATTTTAAATAAGTGTACCACAATTATTACAATAGCAGAAACTTTAAATGATTATGTAAAGGAAAGACTCAATTATTATTTCGGAATAAAAGCAATTTCTAGATATTCTAATAGTGAGAATGGTATTTTGGCACAATATGAAGATAATGAATCAAAGTATTTTAAAATTAATTGGGCTAGTTACCATATTGAAATACTTAATTTTGATTCAGATAAGCCTTCTCCATTAGGTGTTTTAGGAAGAATTGTAATTACAGATTTATATAATTATGCCATGCCAATGATTCGTTATGACACAGGAGATGTTGGTGTTATGAAAAAAATTAAAGAAAAATTAGTTTTTACGAAAATTGATGGAAGAAAAATGGATATGTTTACAAATACAAAAGGAGAATTTATATCTTCTCATATTGTGCATAAGATATTACAGTATGATAACATAAGTCAATTTCAGTTCATACAAGAAAATGATTTCATTTATAGGATAAAAATTAAATTGTTAAATGAAATAAAATTTGATGAAGAAAGTAAGGTAATTAAAGAATACGAGACTTATTTTGGAGAAGAAGCAACTGTAAAAATAGAATATGTATCTAATATACCCGCTCTTAGGTCAGGTAAGAAAAAGCTTGTGGTTAATAACGTAATATCAAATGCTAGTTAGTATGAAAAAAATTGTTGTTTTTGGGGCTTCAGGACACGCAAAAGTTGTTATAGATATTATTGAGAAGCAAAATAAATATGAAATAGTTGGTATTATAGATTCATTTGAATTAAAAAATTCTATGCTATATGATTATGAAATACTAGGGGATGAATATGATTTAGCTAAAATCGTTAAAGAAGAAAACATACATGGTTGCATCGTCGCTATTGGTAGTAATTATATTAGAAAAATAATTGTTAATAGAATAGAAGAGTTATGTCCTGAAATTGTATTTATAAATGCAATTCATCCGAATGCTTACATAGGTAAAAATGTATTCATAGGTAGAGGTAATGTCTTTATGCCAGGGGTTATTGTTAATAGTGATAGTAGTATTAGTAATTTCTGTATTATAAATACAAATGCAAGTGTTGGACATGATTCAATTTTAAATGATTTTTCAAGCATATCTCCAGGAGTAAGGATAGGGGGGAGTATTAATTTGGGATATTGTAGTGGCATTTCCATTGGAGCAACTATAATTGAAAATATTAGTATAGGTGATCACACTATAATTGGAGCAGGATCTGTTGTTACAAAAAATATACCAAGTTTTGTTGTAGCATATGGAAGTCCGGCAAATGTGATAAGGAAGAGGACAGAAAATGAAAAATATATGTTTTCTAGTAAAGAAAGAAAAATGAATAGACTTTTAAGAAAAGAATAATTAAATTAAATTTTTAACTCTTGTTTGATGTTTGGTATAGACATTATTAGGAGTTTTAACCGTTCTCGCATAGTTTTTTAAATGAATAATTAGACCGCTGCATAAGTAAAGATAAAATTAGGCATATTTTTTAGAAGTGATTTCTAGTCTAACATTTCAGTATTTTTTCTATGCTTTAGTTCTATTTTAGTCAAATATGTCTCTTTTAAAGTATAATTTTCGAGTTTTAAACCTCTTAAGGTAAAAATAAAGAGTTTTATAAACGTAATTTAGAGGTGTTATAGCTAAAAGGGTTCTTCTTAAATCTTATTGAAAAATTCCGTAAAGGTATCTTTAAATTCTAGTATTACCCTTGCAATAAAAATCCGCCTAATTTGGTGTTCATTAAAAGGTGAAATTCTGTAAAAACAGTGTTTAGATTAACTCTAAATATTCCTTTAAAGTAATTTTCGAAGATATATTTAATTTTTTTTTCAATTTACTACGAGTCAGTTTTACTGTGTTAGCAGATACGTTTAAGATACCAGATGTTTCTTTTAAATTCATATTTAATTTGGTTAGCAAACAATATCGTACGTCAGAGGGCGATAATTATGGATGTTCATTTCTTAATGACAAAGTGAAGTCAGGAAATTTAGATTCAATACAATCTGTAATAGAATGAATAATTGATTCAGATGAGATAAGGTCTTGTATTTCATCTTTAGCCTCGTCAAAATGATTGTTGTTTAGTTTGTCTTTTATGTTATTTAAGATGTCTACTCTTTTATTTATTGCAATAGAATTGGCTCCTAATTCATCTTCTCTGAGATTTAATTTTTTCTTTAAGCTTTTTTTCTCTTTTTCCTTCAAAAGGGCGATGATTTTTTTCCTTATATGTATTTATATAAAATGTAAAGGCAAATAGAGCCAATAATAAAAAGAAAAGTTAATGATATGATTAAAATATTTTTTTTGAACTCGTATATTTAATTAATTTTTTTTCGAAAAATAATTGTTGATTCTTGTGTTCCTCATTAATTAACTCTAATTGATTGTCAGTTATATTAGGAAATTGTTTACTCCTATTTTTTTGGATATTTTTTAAAGTATTTGTAAGAATGTCATAGTACGAAACAGCTTTTTTTAATTGACCTTTTTTCGCATAAAGTTTTGCTAGTTCTTTGTGAATAACAATTTCAATCTCATTATTCTGTATAATGGACAATGATTTTAGTAAATTAGATTCGGCCTTTTTATATTTTTCCAAACCTGAATAAGCTAAGCCAATATTAAGATGAATATAAGTGTAAATATTAAAAACTTCACCCTTGTAACTAGACATTATTTTTTCAGACATTAAAAAATATTTTAACGCCATAAGTAATTTTTTATTATCAAGATATGCAGGTCCAACATTTAGGTATGCACGTGCTTGTTCATAGATATCATCCTTTTTTGAGCTAGCTTAAAACCTTTTTGATAAAACGATATAGCGCAATCAAAATTATTTTGAGCAGCATAGGTTAATCCTATTTTGTTGTAGGTAGAAATTGTATTATTACCTGAGTTAGGGTTCTTAAGGTAAGAGAACAAGATATCCCGTGCTTGTGTATGTCTATCTAAGCCAATATAACTAGATGCTTTCAGTAATTTAAGTTTGTAGGTATAGGCGCTTAAGCCTCCCTTTTTAAGTATTGATTTTATTGGGTTCTAGATATAATTTACCAT
>ENA-ORXM01002744-ORXM01002744.1-marine-metagenome-genome-assembly--contig:-NODE-2744-length-19525-cov-67.026275_pt1 | contig 19525 bp, 7 predicted proteins | sample MGYA00237867_ERZ511480 | MGnify/ENA primary metagenome ERZ511480 (study PRJEB26309, sample SAMN06266103) | marine metagenome | isolation source: Algal blade | place: United Kingdom:Sidmouth, United...
GGAGCACCTGTTGCACCAACTGGTCCTGGAGCACCGTCGTTACCGTTAGCGCCTGGGGCACCAACTGGGCCTACCGGACCTGCTGGGCCTTGTGCACCTGGGGCACCTGTCGCACCAACTGGACCTACCGGACCGGCTGCACCTGGAGCGCCTGTTGCACCAACTGGACCTGCTGGGCCTTGAGCACCTGGGGCACCCGTCGCACCAACTGGACCTGCTGGACCTTGTGCACCATTAGCACCTGGAGCACCTTGACAATCGGCACCATTATAGTTGCCATCGCCGTTTCGGTCTTCGCCAGCATCAGCTGCGCCATTACCGTTAGTATCCCAACAGCTAATGCCGTTAGCACCTGCTGCACCTGGAGCACCTGTTGCACCTACCGGACCTGCTGGGCCTTGAGCACCTGGGGCACCTGTCGCACCAACTGGACCTACCGGACCGGCTGCACCCGGAGCACCTGTTGCACCAACTGGTCCTGGAGCACCGTCGTTACCGTTAGCGCCTGGGGCACCAACTGGGCCTACCGGGCCTGCTGGGCCTTGTGCACCTGGGGCACCTGTCGCGCCAACTGGGCCTACCGGACCGGCTGGGCCTTGTGCGCCATTAGCGCCTGGAGCGCCTACACAATCTGCGGCGTCGTAATTACCGTCACCGTTTCTATCTTCATTAGCATCAGTTGCACCGTTGCCATTTGCATCCCAACAGCTGCGGCCTGGAGCACCATTAGCACCTGGGGCGCCTGTTGCACCAACTGGACCTGCTGGGCCTTGAGCACCCGGAGCGCCTGTTGCACCAACTGGACCTACCGGACCTGCTGCACCCGGAGCGCCTGTTGCGCCTACCGGACCTGCTGGGCCTGGAGCACCGTCATTACCGTTAGCACCTGGAGCACCAACTGGTCCTACTGGACCGGCTGGTCCTTGTGCACCTGGGGCACCCGTTGCACCGACTGGACCTGCTGGGCCTTGTGCGCCATTAGCGCCTGGAGCGCCCGCTGGACCCTGACAGTCGGCCGAGTCATATGCGCCATCACCGTTGCGATCTTCATTGGCATCGGCTACACCGTTACCATTCGTATCCCAACAACTGCGCCCTGGAGCACCTGAGGCACCCGTTGCACCCGCTGGACCTGGAGCACCTGTTGCACCCGCTGGACCCTGAGGTCCTGGACCGCCATCATTGCCTGGAGCACCTGGAGCACCCGTTGCACCTGTCGCGCCAACTGGTCCGGCTGGACCTTGTGCGCCATTAGCGCCTGGAGCACCCGCTGGACCTTGACAATCGGCTGCATTATAGTTGCCATCGCCATTCCGATCTTCATTAGCATCGGTTACACCGTTACCATTCGTATCCCAACAACTGATACCGTTGGCACCCGCTGGACCTGGAGCACCCGCTGGACCTGGAGCACCCGCTGGACCGGCTGGGCCTTGAGCACCCACTGGACCGGCTGGGCCCTGTGGCCCAGGAGCACCCGCTGGACCTTGACAATCGAGTGCGTCAAAGTTGCCATCGCCGTTGCGATCTTCCGATGCGTCACCAATACCATTGCCATTAGAATCCCAACAACTAATACCGCTAGCACCGGCTGGACCTGGAGCGCCTGTCGCACCTGTAGGACCGGCTGGACCTTGTGACCCCGGAGCGCCTGTTGCACCCGTCGGGCCTGCCGGACCTGGACCGCCATCAGCACCAGATGGGCCTGCTGGACCTTGTGACCCTGGAGCGCCTGTTGCACCCGTTGGGCCTGCTGGACCTGGACCGCCATCAGCACCAGATGGCCCCTGTGGACCAGATGGCCCCTGTGGACCAGATGGCCCTTGTGGACCAGATGGCCCTTGTGGACCAGATGGCCCTTGTGGACCTGCTACTTGCTGTGGGGCCGGAGCTGGAGCCGGAGCTGGAGCACTCACCGCTGCTGCACCAGATGGGAAAATACCCATTTCCTGAACACCATTTATTCCACGGGCATCTTGGAATTTCATACCCTGCGTCAAGTGAAATGTAACCGGTGAAGCTGTTTGGTTGCGCAACACCATTGTTCCTGCGCCATAGTATCGTGGCGTTGATAAACTGCGGAAATTGTTTATGCTTACAGAAACAGATCCATTGTTCACAACATCACTCAGCGTCGATACGGACGTCGGATCTGTTGGTCGAACACCACTCTGCACATATGCAAAAATCTCATCGGCAACTGCTTGTTGAGCATCCGTTCGCACAAAACTTCCCGGGTTTGGACCACTAATAAATTTCCAAACACCTAGCTGTGCAGCATACATATTGTTGACATGATAGTTCTTGCCCACAATGTATTGAATTGCTACTCGAACGGAATCAGATGCATCGCCAACAAAAGTCAATGAAGACCCTGGGAATGCATCCGCCCTATCCAAACAAAAGCCATTTACTGGCACCCGTGCTGTCCCATTCGCCGGTATGGTTACCGTAACACCTGGGGCATCAACAGCCTCGGGGCGAGCTTCGAGACTTGCAGGTGTGCTTGCCATGCCAACTACGGTCATGGCGCTCAGTGCAATCAAAGTAAGAATTGAGGCTATAATAATTTTATAGCTTTTCTTACTTTGGAACCGAGCATTTAAACCCAGTTCATCGCTCATACACTCTCCTTAAAAAATAACTAAAATAGTTTTGATAATAAATTATATATTAAATATCCTATCTACCAAGCCGGAATGAGTTTTTACCAACTACCAGATAAGGATGAAACGTGCAACATAGGTTTGAACAACACAATAAAAAATTTCTTTTGGTGGTGATGTCTATCCAATCGCACGAATCTAACAATTACAGTGACGTCTAACTGACAAGATTTACACTATATAAAAGTACCGGAAAAGCATTGATTTTGCTAATTTTTTTAAAATATTTCAAGCAATATTTGCCTTCCAATGATGAGTACATCTCTATAGCAGCAATAAATTGTCGACCAAATACAACAATCTTGGGACGTTATCAGAATTATACATGAACGTAAGATAATCTGAAAATGAGCATATATTTTATACTAGAAATATTGTAAATAGAACGTAAAGAAATAGAATATAAGGTTGCATTTTAGGGGGGGGATGGCTGAGGATATCGTCATGAGTACTATATGACATTGAATAAGATGCCGAAAGCGTCCAAGGTAGCATCAGCTATCACCTTTAGATTTTTACCGTATTTCAATGTATTATATCGATGCAATCCGCTTTTAGCACTAAATGCCTTATCCATTGCAATTCTCTAACAATATAAGTATATCTGGACAGACGGCACTTTAACATAGTACTTTGCGCCTAATTATGTCCCTGCTTTCCCCTAATCTTTCTTTACTCTTTTCGTATCTTCTCAATAAGTAGCGGTAGCGTCGGTTGAGTGCTGCGGCAGTATGCAGCGTATCGAAACCAAACGGCTTATTTACCCTAGAATATTGAGAAGATACCTCTTTTCTATTTTATAATCTATCCTCAATTCTGGGTGGCAATCGACACGCAGGCTACCCAAACCGTCATATCCCATTGGGCGTTCTCACAATCCGCACAGGTTGCGGTGCTCATCAAACCCGAACCCCACACCTCAGCAGTGGAATACCATGTCGTATCATCAAGACGTGCATTGCGCGGATTAGACACGATCCACTCGCCAGAGTCTGGCTGCGCAACATCCACATATCCAAATAGTGCAGTCTGACCGACGGGACATTGTACCGCCAGTTCTTTTGGAGAATTGATATTACGTTCGGTCGTGGCATTTATCCAGTTAACGTTGACCATACTCGAACCAGCCACACCATTTGAATCACCAGCCGGACCTTGCGGACCCGTTGGCCCCAAACAATCAATCGCATTATGTACGCCGTCGCCATTCATGTCTTCGCTAGCGTCCGCAGTACCATTCAGATTTCGATCCCAACAGCTAACACCTGCTGGACCTTGTGGACCTTGTGGACCTTGTGGACCTTGTGGACCTGAAGCACCGGTCGCACCCGTTGGGCCAGCCGGACCTTGTGGGCCAACTGTTCCATCAGTACCATCTGCGCCGTCAGCACCTGCCGGACCTTGTGGACCAGCAGGTCCATCAGCACCATTTGCTCCCGCTGGACCCGCTGGACCTTGTGCGCCATCCTTACCGGGTTGTGGTGCAGGACCCGCTGGACGTGGTGGACCGGGAGGTCCTTGACAATCCTCAGCAGTGAAATTTCCATCGCCGTTTCTATCTTCATCTGGATCGCCAATACCATTTGCATTCGTGTCCCAACAATTTAATCCGTTGGTTCCACTGGCTCCATTAATTCCATCAGCGCCAGTAGGACCCTCCGGGCCAGGTGGTCCTGGCGGCCCAGGTCGTGATGGCGGTGACGGTGGAATCGGCGCTGGCAAACCACGTTCGCCTTGTGGGCCTTGTGGACCCGCTATACCTTGCTCGCCTTTGCAATCAGCCGCAGTGTAATTACCGTCGCCATTTGTATCTTCACCGAGATCACCAACACCATTCGCATTTGTATCCCAGCAGTTCAACCCATTAGCACCATCAGCACCGGCTGGTCCCTGTGTACCTGAAGCACCATCAGCACCGGCTGGTCCCTGTGGACCTGTTGGACCCTGTGGACCTGTTGGACCCTGTGGACCTGGAAGACCGGCTGGACCCTGTGGACCTGGAAGACCGGCTGGACCTTGTGGGCCTGGAGGACCAATACAATCTAGCGCATTATAATAACCGTCTCGATTTGTATCTTCATCCAAATCCTCAATACCGTTTCCATTCTTGTCCCAACAATTTAGACCATTGATTCCTTGTGGACCTGCTGGTCCGGCAGCAACCGTTATATGTGGTTGACCAGACGGGAAGAGTGCCATGTCCTGATTAGTCGGTGTCGCCAAATCGCGAAACCGAATACCGTGCGACATATATACAATCTGCTCTTGAGCTGTCTGATTTGAAATGACCAACGTTCCCTGCCCAAAATATTCGGGCGAAGAAACACTATGAAAATCAGACAAACTAACCGTGATAGAACCAGCTTTAATTGCCTCGATCAACGATGACGATCCAGCTGCTGGTACAGCATGTTGGCGGGCATGAGTAACCACAGCTGTAGCCTGCTCTGCCTGAGCATATGAATGTGCGATTTGCTCAGGGCGCACACCATTGGTCAACGACCATACTGCCATCTGCGCGGCATACATATCCGAATCCAATATGCCATGTTCAAGGTTATAGCTAATTGCCATTCTTACCTCGTCAGAGGCCAACTCCACCGGCACCAAAACCTTTCCTGGAAACGGTTTCCCATATTCCATGCAATATCCACTAACCGGAAGTTCTACCGTGCCATATGCCGGCAAATTTATTTCCGTCTGATCTTCATTGGCAAAAGCGAGTTTGGGAACAATGACAACGGCAAGAAGCGCCAAGCATAAACTAAAAATATACTTATATCTACGCTTGACACGACTTTGCGTAACCGCAGCGTTCGCTAAAAAAATCACATTACCTCCTTTCATGAATAGTAGTTCATGACTAGTTGAGAAACCTCAACCTAACTAAATACTTTGGTATCAAATACTTTGGGCAAAAAACAAACTGTCACACCTGCTAAAATGAAGACAAAACTCAAAGTAGATTTTGAATTAAAATTGCGATAAAAAATAAAATAATTTTACCAGCAGTTTTTGTCCACCACCCACTCGAATTCAGATCACCAAAACATGAGTTAAATCACATAAATAAATAGGATAAGATGAGTTCAAATAATAGAAGGTAGCAAGCTTCGATCTAACTAGAACTATCGTTGAGGATTACATTTACTCAACATCAACAACTATAAGTCATAGCGATAAAATGTACCTGCTATAGAATTCAGTATACATGAGCAACTCTCTACTTTCAACAGAATTTGTGCGATTGACCGATTTCGCATTTCCATCGTTATTTTCAGTCAATATCGCCCCTTTCAACGCTATTTTGAAACAATAAAAAAGGCATTTTCGCATAACAACATTCACCTTTAGTCAGCTACATATATCACAGTCATAGAAACTTTATAAAAATAAGCAGTATGTCCGCAGGCTACTCCAAAAAAATCTTAGGAACCCGTACATTATTTTTCCATGGTAGCCTACACTTATCCTGACCATAGATTGTTTACAGAATAAATGCCTACCAACCGTATTGTAATAGGCATGACAACTGTAATAAAAGCAGTGTAAAACAATCATAAACCTTTTCAATTACTCCATCTACATACAAATCAAGCGCCATAATCCACTACATTTCCATCAAACAGATTAAATTGATATGCGAAATAGAGAGTTAGAAGCATACGGTTTTACCCCAAACTACTATCGTTTTGGCTTAAACTCAGCTAAAAATACCTATCACTATGCGAATTTTTCTCGATTTTGGCAGAATTCACTGATTCAGACGTTTTGGCCTAGCCCTATAAAAATTCTGCTGATGCTTGTTACATGTTCGCTCATTATCAGTGCCGCTATGCTGCTCAATTTCACGGTTGGTGCGCAGGAAGATAATCATCTCTCTGTCTCGTATGATTCGAAAATCAATCTAATTGAACTCACCCTCATCGAGTCTTCCCTCTCTGCCAAATCCATCACAGCGCCGCTCTTAGCAATGCACCTATTGCAGATAGGGTACCCCAGTCTGCTGACTGAAATTAGCGCGGGTAATTGGCTCCTTGCAGCAGCTCTATCCACTGGAACGGGCGTACGCTTAGATGCCACAGCCAAGAGCATTTCGACACTACGATTACAGAGCAATCCAGTGGCCTCGGTCTTGGCAGAAAGTGAGACAGAAGTCAGATCTAAAAGCATGATAAAACCATCATTTATTCGAGCTGAATATGGTGGCCACTTGCTGGTTGGTGGCATCGAATTAAGCTCATGGGATACCACGAAAAACGCCGCCGATACGACGATCGAAGATGGCCGAAGTTACGCCTTGGCATACCGCAGCGGACGTGTCGATATCCTGCGCAGCGAGGTAAGTTATTTAGGTGCAGAAGCGGATGAAAAAAGTGGGCTTGCGTGGCGTCATCGACTTGATTTTATGAGGCCCGAAACAGGTGCCACAGGCCGAGTCGAAGAGAGCAAAATTCATCACAATTATTTTGGCCTCTATACCTTCGAAGCGGTGAATATGAGCATTTTCAACAACGAGTTTTACGAGAATATACAGTATGGAATTGATCCACACGATAACTCTCAAAACTTAGAAATTGTGTACAACACCGTATACAAAAATGGGCTTCATGGCATCATCCTTTCGTGCCACTGCGTCAATAATTTTATCCATCACAACGAGGTTTTCGACAACGCTGGTCACGGCATTATGTTTGACCGAGGCAGCAACAATAATGTGGTTGCGTCAAATCTCATCTATCAAAATCAAGGTGGAATAGCTCTCTTCCAATCAAGCCAAAATAGCATCCATGAGAATACAATCCGCCACAATAAACGGGGCATTCGCGTCAACGCAACCATCGATCTAGATGACCTATTTGACGGCGAAGCAACCGCCAATCAGCTATTCGATAATGTCATCGAAAACAGCACAGAGTTTGGTATTTACCTCTATGCTCGAGCCGATCAAAATCTGATCCAAAACAACCAAATTAGCGGCAGTGGCATAAGTGGGACCTACATTAAAAGCGGGGGAAATCAGCTAGAAAAAAATAGTGTTTCAGATGGTGAAAATAGTATTATAATCTTTGGTCAAGATGGTGATGGCATAGCAACCGATAGGCACGCCGATGCACAATTAGCCCTTGAAAAATCGAGACACAACAACATAATTCTACGCTCTAAAATCTTCAACAATCGTAACGTTAGCATCCGTATTTTAGAGGGTGTCAACAAACAAATCGGTCAAACCACAGACCAAGATATCCACCAAAATAGCGACCAAGAAAATGAGATTACTCAAGCAATGGAAAGTGCTGTAGTAGAGCAGCCATCCAAGAATTTGATTAGCAATAATGCAAAAGATGGGATAGAAATTCGGGCAAGCAGCAGCGGAAAATTGGCCACGGACAACCTAATTTTGGGCAATAGAATTTACAGCAATGGACGCCACGGAATTCATATTGAAGGCGCAACAAGTGTACGTAATATCATCACCGGCAACTTGCTCGGCACCAATCAAAACCTTGATCTAAGCATCGCAAATGGTGCCCAATCTAGCATCCAACCACCCACAATTATGGGACGCGACGCGGCAAATATTATTAGCGGAACGGCAGCCGTTGGTGCCATAATCGAAATATATAGCGACACAAACCTGACAGATTTTGCGCCAGAAAATGGAACGCAGCAGCGCCCTTCAACAGTCAACGCTATGGTGAATAATGCATCGCTGCAACAGCTCACAGCACCCAAAGAATTACTCACTATGATAGGCAGCACACGCACAAATAGTGACGGAATCTGGTCATTCAAATTGCCAGATATAGAGCAAGTTCACGCGCATCTGCCTGCCACAAAAAATGCCATAAAGCTCACCGCGCTCGCCATAGATGAGCAAGGCAACACATCCACATTCGGCAACCAAACAATCTGGTTACCGGGTATTTCATATTATATTTTGCCAGATGATAATGACCAGCCGACCCTCCATATCAGTGGTCCTGGAGAGTCAATAACCTTAGCCGATATTCAAAAAATACTTACCGCAGAGCAAAGCGAATACATCGAAAATATGGGCGACAAAACGTGGCGATTAAGGATTAATCTCATCATCGCTGCAGACACAACACTCAATCTTGATGTTGAAAACGGCCTCTCCGCGCTACAGCTTCGCAGCCAATCTACCCCAGCCGGAGCCATTACCGTTGCAGAGAATGGAGTCGATTATACACGCCATGTATACCTCGCGACAGTAGACGGCACAATCAATATTAGCGGTGTAAAAATCTATTCTTGGGATGAAGAAACGCAAAGTGTAGACGAAGATATCAGCAATGGACGAAGCTATATTTTGGCACGTGGTAACGCCGCACTCAACATCAAAAATTCAGATATAGGCTATCTAGGCTTTTCGGATGGAGAAAGTTATGGGGTTTCATGGCGTGATGTCAACCCATCCAACATGCCAGAGCCTTTACTCACACGCGTAACAGGTGCAGTAATTGGAAGCGAATTTCATCACAATTACTATGGAATCTACACATTTCAAGCCAGCAATATGCTCTTTACAGACAATAAATTTCATCATAACATCCGCTATGGCTTTGACCCACACGACTATTCGCATCATTTTACAATTGAAAATAACGAAGCATACAGCAATGGCAGCCATGGATTTATCATCTCACGTGGCTGCAATAATATGACATTTCGCAACAATCGATCATACGAAAATGCTGATTCAGGCGGCAACTTGGCCCACGGTTTCATGCTTGATCCAGGCTCCCCAAACAGCCACCTTTCGCAATCTCCATCTCAAGAAAATCGGTTCGAAAACAACGAAGCTTATAACAACGAAGGGTACGGTATCCGCGTTTTAGGGTCACACAATAATTTAATTATAGGCAACAATTTTCACCATAACGCGCGCGGCTTGGTGCTCGATCCCAAAAGTAAAATGAACCTCGTACAAAGGAATACAGTTACAAACAATCAAAGCCACGGTATTATCGTTCGCGAGACAGCCACAGACAACATCATAATCGAAAATAGCAGCATCCAAAATGGTGGTCACGGCATCAATATTTTAGCGAGCAACAATCGTATAGAGCGCAATAGAAGTGCAGAAAACCAAAATACAGGCATCAGCGTGCGTACAGCAAACGGCTTCGCACAAGTAACAAATACACAAATTGTGAGCAATACATTCAACAGTAACTTAAACGATGGTATCGAATTGAAAAATGTGAGCGCCACAACCGTAGAAAAAAATATAATTTATAACAATGGAGACCACGGCATTTATCTCTCTAATGGCGCAATACAGACAAATATTGAAGGCAATTCAATCTATCTAAATAACGGAAATGGAATTCGAACAAACGGCGTAGAAACACGCGACAACCGTTGGGTCAACAATCAAATTTATGCCAATCTACCCGATAGCATAAACAATACAAGCGATGCTAATAATGGCGTTCTCCCCCCTCAAATCATTACAGTAGAAGCAACAAGTGTAACCGGCTCAGCCCCCCCAAATACGCTAATCGATATCTATTCAGATGATGGTAATGGTGGTCAATACTATGAAGGCAGTACAACAACGGGTACAGATGGTCGCTTTACCTTAACAATCACATCCCCTTGGCAGGCACCAAATATCACAGCAGTCGCCACAGACGTTAGCGGCAGTTCATCAGAGTTTGCAGAACACCTAACACAGTTACCGGCTATACTATATATATATGTACCAATCGTACAGAAATAAACTTCATAGTTATTTTATCGCTGCATATTATTTTCAGGAAAAACTACCGTCAGATCGGCACGCATCAAAGTAAAACGCAGTTGCAATCACAGATCCATTCGCACAATCCATTGACGTTGGACCGTCTCACAGAGCGCAATGGCATTAAGGTCTTTATAGAAAATAATCATCCATAGAAATGTTATTGTGTGCTGCCGCGGAATAGTACGGGACTACGAACGTTACTATGCCCGTGTAGTACTTCGTCCGATCTTGCGGCTTACGGATGGTAATGACCGAGGATCCAAAATTACCATTCCGAACCTCTTACCAACACTATTATCCACAGCGCCCCAATCCAGTACATTATCAATACTTAATTTATTGGTCGGACAAGCACTATCCGTTTGTATCTTAATCTGTTGTAATAACGTAGCAAAACGTCTCCCATCAAATCCGACAGACCTAAAAAATTTCTCTCTGACAAGCGATTAGAGGGACGGTCTACCGTAGGGAAAAAGGCCAAATTTTGTATCCTATTTAACAGAATATTGTAATACACAATCGTACTTCAAAGTGATACAATTTGGGTGCTCCACTATATAGCTGTACCCACAGCAAAATGGGCTTGACCGGTTATACAGGTCAAGCCCATTTTATTTTCTCCTATTTTTTAACAGCTTTACAATAGGGCATGATATGGTACAATGTGTCCATCAATCCATCATCTAAATTTAATATAAAGCATCTAACCCGCCCCTCTAACCAACCTGCTGCGCGCTCTAAATACAACCTGCTCACAAACCCAACTCATTCATGCCAGTAATTACTCAAATAAGCGCAATCGAAATTCTAGACAGTCGTGGTCGCCCTACCGTGCGAGCCCGCTGTCAGCTAAGCAGCGGTGCAGTCGGTGTTGCGTCCGTGCCCTCCGGTGCATCAACTGGAGCAGCCGAAGCGCTCGAACTGCGCGATGGAGATCCGCAACGATATGGCGGCTTGGGCTGTCGCAAAGCAGTCAAAAACATCAACCAAGCTATCGCCACCGCCATAACCCAAAAGAGCTTTCTCCAGCAATCGGATCTAGATAACGCGCTGTTAGCATTAGACGGTACCCAAAACAAGGCAAATCTCGGAGCCAATGCGTTACTGGCCGTATCGCTTGCCTTTGCACGAGCTAGCGCCCAAGAAAAATCGATCCCGCTTTACACATACTTTGCAATTCTTCACCACAGTAGCACTCTGACCATCCCAGCAACGCAGGTGCTGCCTCGCCTAACGGTTAATTTATTTAGCGGCGGAAAGCATGCAGGCGGCCAGGTTGCAATTCAGGATCTGCTAATCGTACCCGTTTCAACCCACACGATTGATGAATCGTTGGCAATGATTTATGACGTCTATCAAGCTGCCGCCGCATACACCAACCAAAAATATGGTGCACGTGCGCTCACAGCAGACGAGGGAGGGCTAGCCCCGCCATTTGACACAACCGAGTCCATGTTGCAGGATGCGCAGATGTCTATCGAAGCAGCTGGATTGCGCCCCGGGGATGATGTCGCGCTAGCGTTAGATATAGCAGCGACCCATTTTTATACAGATGGTCTCTACATGTTAGATAATCATACATTGAATAGCGAGGCAATGATAGAGCAGATTGTACAGTGGGTAAATACATATCCGATTGTCAGTGTGGAAGATGGACTTGCAGAAGATGATTGGGAGAACTGGCCGAAGTTACGCTCAGCGCTAACAAATGCTGGCAGGGAGAAAAGCAGTGCGTTGCAGTCTCAACAAAATGACTCGGCAGACAGCGGGTTGCTCGTACTTGGTGACGATCTGCTCTGCACGAATCCTGTACGGATCCAGCGAGCAATCGACACGCAATCGGCCAACGCGCTGCTATTAAAAGTGAATCAGATCGGTACATTGACCGAAGCGATGCACGCTTGTTCGCTTGCACGTTCAGCAGGCTGGCAGGTAACAGTTAGCGCCCGAAGTGGAGAAACCGAGGATTCATGGTTAGCCGATTTGGCTGTTGGGTGGCAAGGTGATCAGATAAAAGTTGGCTCTATTACGCAATCTGAACGTCTTGCAAAATATAATCGACTGTTAGAGATTGAAGCCGAAACCAAAATGTCTGTAACTCAATGGCCAGCGTAAAAGACAGCAGTGAACAGCAGTAAGCGATGAGTGTACGACCAACTTGGGGGCATCTCAGTTCAGCGACCGCAAATAGGACATACAAACGAGTTATCGGATTGGTATTCCCATGTCGTTTTGAATACCCTTTTGCGGCTACTGTATTACCAGCTTGCTATTCACTGCTTACTCTACAATACAGACAATCAATTAGATATTAATACTATTTACAAAGAGGAGAAAAATGATGAAGTTAGAACATGTTGCACTAAATGTTGAGAATCCAAAGGCAATGTCGGAATGGTGGGCCAAAAATTTAGGCATGAAGGTTATCTTATCTAACGAGGAATCACCATTTATTCATTTTATTGTAGACTCGGCTGGCACCAGTATGCTAGAACTCTACAACAATCCTGCTGCGCCAAAAACGGACTATGCTGCAATGAGTAGCTTTAGTCTACATATTGCTTTTTCTAGCGACGATATCAATGCAGATCGAGAAAAGCTCATGGCTGGTGGAGCCACAGCAGAAGGAGATATTTCGACCACGCCCGCTGGCGATAAGTTAGCATTCATGCGCGATCCGTGGAGCACACCATTTCAGTTTGTACAGCGACAAAAACCGCTTGCTTAATTTTCTTCTGTATAGAAGCCATTTTCTAACATTAGCCGATACTCAATAAATGGTGGTAAATAACCCGTTTAGTCTTGATACACTGTATACTGCTATAGCGTCAGCGGCCAGCTCTTAACCAACGTTTGCTGGTCTAAATAGTTACAAAACACATCAACTATTCATCAAAAATTGCACTAGAGATATTTGTTCAGCAAATGTTCCTGATTTCACGATGATCTTGCACTTATAGTGAATATTTGGGTAGTCGACCTATTACTGTATCTACTGTTTGCGTAAAAACTGTCGCTTTTGTGAATAGGTCTCAGCTGGTTGCATGTCGCCGTTCCATCGCAATATAATAACCGAACTAGATACATCAGCCTTCGTTTCATCCGTTAATTGAACAATCTCTTCTGCCGCTTCTTGGGGTGGGAGCAACGTTGCAATTGTTTCAATCTTCGATTGACCCAAAAGAGAAGAAATCTCATTCGAACAGAGCACAACAACATCTTCAGGTTCAAGCGTCAGGTGATTTGCCAAATTCCGAGAGGTTGCCTGCTGCCCCACGGCAGAATGCCCTTTAACCGCAAATGAAATATGGCGTACAGAAAGACGAGGGTCCTCACCTAAATACTTTGGTTTACTAGGTTTCGGTGAGTCCAAAACCGCTTTGGGTGGAAAGAGTGGTACTCGTGTTCTAACAGCGCGCTGACGTACGGATTCATACGTTAGCCGATGTACTGAATCATTTCGACACAAATATGCTTGACAGTCTCCAACTGAAGCCAGAAAGAAGCTGCCATCTAACACAACAGCGGCTAGCAGTGATGAACAAAACCCCTTCTCAAAGTTATCCTGCTCCGCGACCTTTATTAACTCACTATTGGCATACAGAAAAGCTGAGTCTAGCTGACGCTGCATTTCGGCAAAAGATGTGTCACTGTTGGATAGATAGTAGTAGAATGATTCTGCTGCAATCTGGCTAGCAACATTACAAGTTAGCTTGTCGCCAACGCCATCTGCAAGTAGAGAAAACCAAGCATTTTTGTAAACCTTTTTTGGGGTAGGCAGCGTAGTCGGTAATGAAAAAATCAAATACGCGCTTGCGGTTGCGTCCGGATTATATGTGGAATTTGTTGCATGACCCATTTCAAGGCTACTAAAGGCAGGTGATGGATAGTTCGGTTGAGTGTAAACAGAAGATTCAAGGTTCATATTTCTGAAGAGCCTTTAATTGTTAGTTCGAGGAAGAGACAACTTGCTATGCTACTATACCATATTTATGCAATCATCAGTTTACATATACCTGACAATATTTGCCCCGTAATTATTTTTCAAAATTAGCCTAATTCAATCAGATTACATTATCATGTACAGATAACTATCCTATGAAAATTACCCTATATGGTTTGGTCTATATAATATAGTCTGTGCCATATACATAATGGCTTTTCGGGATTTCATCCGGTTGACATTAATATAAACCATCAAGATGCTCGCCGTGGTCCTCCATATCGAGTGCATCTTACTGTCCACTACTGAATTCTAGCTCGAATAATTTTCTGAACAGTGCAATGCATCCTATCAATCACAAAAGATTCGGCGTATGGGTCTATCAGAAAGCAGCCGCGCGTGGGCGTACTAACTAAATGGTAAATCATGAAATCTTTATACCTGTTTTTCTAGTTTAGCCGTAATCTCCTCCAATTTGTCTAATTGTTAGACAGTCGCTACATTCTCTCCGAACGGCACCTTATCCACACAAGAGTAAAACATGAATCGAATTTACCCATCATGGGTCTCTAGTAATGTCAGCCCATTTTTGTTCATCATTCTACTATCTGCTTCTATATGGAGTTTTACATATGTGCAGGCCAGTACACTTGCAGTAGATTCCGCAGCAATACAATACCAAACAACGCCCACATTAACGCCTGCATCTTTTCCTACAGATAATACGGCAACGTTGACGATCCAACATATGTCCCCCTTTGCAAACGACTCAGATAATACAAACATTACGATTCGCATTAACGGCAGCGAATCGATCAGCGATTTTACCTTTAGAGAAAGACGAACGGGCATTAAACTACCAACAGGCACATATACAATTGAAGTGCTGCCAAGAGGGGTCAACATTGTATTGGCGCGACGAACTTTCCAGCTATATTCGGATAAAAGCTACGTCCTATCTGTAATCGGGAATGGCGTCATCGAGCCAATTGATCTAGCACTTCTTTCGAACAAAACTGACGCGCCTTCATCAGCAGCTCAGCTTCGGTTCATCAATTATGCACCGATTAGCAAGATTTCAAGAGAAACGGAGCTTACTCTTTGTACGGATGCAGGAGAGATACTTGATGCTAATATAGGGTACAAACAATTTTCAAATCCATATATTGAAGTGGCCGCGGGGCAAAAGGACTTAAAGATTGTTTATGCAAGTGAAGGGTGCAACGGAAAAACATTACTAAATCTATCACCATTCACGTTGGCAGAAAACACAATTAACGAACTCTATTTTACTGGCGACGAGCTAAATTATCGGTTGTCCACAATATTTATAAGTAATGGATTCCAATCTGCATTAACCCCGACCCCCATCATCACTGCTACGCCCATCATCACTGCTACCCCCATCATCACTGCTACCCCCATCATCACTGCTACGCCCATCATCACTGCTACGCCCATCATCACTGCTACCCCCATTATCACACCAAAAACACCAACCCCACCTCCGCTAGCTTATGCAACAGTCAACATCTCTCACCTTGCATCCTTTGCCAATAGCTTATCGGGTACAAGCGTCACGGTTCGATTTGATGGCGAGCGCGATATAGTCGATTTTACAATAGTAGATTTTACATTTGGCAATATAATCAGCAATTTGCCGATAGAGGCCGGTACGTACACAATCGAAGTGTTACCAAGTGAAACAGACGTTGTTGCGATAACAGAAATAATTACGGTCGAAGCGGAAATGACCTACACAATCGCGTTGATTGGAAATGGATCAATCCAACCATTAGGCATCTATCAAGATGCTGAAGTCAATGATGTACCAGATAAAATTAAAGCGAGGCTAGAGATAACCCATCTCGCACCATTTGATTCTGATTTGACCGATATTACCGTTGACATCTGCCTCGCGGACAACACAATTATTTACCGAGAATTGCCTTACGAATCTGCCACAAAACCATTACTCATGCTGGATCCAAACACCTATGACATAAAGATTGCGGTAGCTGGATCAAACTGCGCCGACGTGATCGTTGACCTACCTCAAATTGAGTTAAATCCAGACAGGTTCACACGCATTATTGCTATCGGAGATGGACAAAACATACCGTTCCAATTTATTACAAAATCGACCTTGCCAGTAATTGTTACACCAAGTGCAACGCCTGTCACTATGCAAACTTTAACGCCCACTCCAATAAGTACAGAGATGATGGGCACACCGATACCAAATGAAACCCCTACTCCAAACATGGCACCACCAGCTGGTACCTCGTCCCGTTCACACTATTTACCATTTGTTACGAACAACAACCGTACAAATGGTGCTCAATCGGGTCCGCCACCGCTACAAGCAGAAGGAATTATAACGGAGAGCGGGCTTCAGTTTATCGAAATAGTAGCAGGTAGCGGAGAGTATCCACTAGCGGGCCAACTAATACAGGTACACTACATCGGCTGGCTCGAAAACGGGACAGAGGTTCGCAATTCCTATGGGCAGGATGCACCAGCAATTTTTCGGTTGGGGGCTGGCGAATTGATTCGAGGGTGGGAAGAGGGACTCAAGTTGATTAGTTCTGGTGGCAAAGCAAGGCTGATCATCCCACCCGAGTTGGGATATGCAGATAGGTTAGAAATACCTGGAATTCCGCCAGGGTCTATACTAATTTATGATATAGAGCTTTTGGGTATTAACGACGCAGAGCGGCAGTAGAATGGTAAATTAGTAAACTGGTAAATCTGCTCGATCCTATTTTCATTCAGCGAATGCTTAGAATCATAACGAACGTCGATTTTGACGTCGCCCACGCTTTTTTTTCTCCGAACGCTCCGGCGGCGTTGGGATCTCCGGCAGCGGTCGTTCTTGCGTCATGCCGCTTATAATTAGCCGCCGCATCTCCGCATCAATCTCCGCGGATGTCTCGATAGGCGTGTATCGACTCAACCGCTGCTCGACCTCTTCCGTCGCGCGCTGCAACAGATCCTTTGATCCAGCTTTGGCCCAACTATCCTCATTTTTGCGGTCGTACACCTTACCCGTTAGATAGAGCTGTTCGGGCCAATGTTCCAATGTGTGCGGTGCCGTGAGCAAGTGTTCATCCTTCATCTGCTCACGAACGAGATCCATTGTAGGCAAATCGTTAATCGGCACAACCGGACGCAAAAGATGCTGGATCTGTCCACAAAGCTCGTTATCAAAGACTAGTTTCGGCAGCGAAAAGGTCATCACATAATCAAGCATCCCCGGCCCAGAGACAGAATTCACGCCAGCCAATCCAGCCAGCAAGCCCGAGCCAAAGGTCTCGGCACCAGCCTGTGCATCCAAAAATTTAGCATCGCTCAGCGCCATATATGCCTGCGTGGGTAAATTTAGCTCGTCACCAATCGCGGCATAAAGCACGTCCAGGTGCAGCGCCTCGATCCCCAACATCGGCGCACTCGCCTCTTGCATGTGGAACGACGCGGGCGCGCCCCCAAAGATGACGGGCGCACCCGGATTCACCAACTGCGCCATCACAATCCCGGCCAGCACATCCACCGTATGAAAGACGGTCGCGCCCACAAGCGTCACCGGCGCAATCAGGCCCATGAGTGTTACCGGCACAATCTCAATTGGGATCCCCCACTCGGCACAGTCCAGCAGATTTTGGCACGAATCCTCACTATAGCGGAAGTTGCCCGTTGCTGTAATCGTAAAAATCGACATCGGTTTCTCAATCAATTCTTGCTTATCTTTGCGAAAAAGCATCATCATTTCAGCCATCGGTGGCACACCCTCTTCGGTAAATGCGCCCGACACAATTGGCTTGCTCGAATGTGTCAGGCAAAGATAGAGTCGCCAAATGTCCGACACCTTGGCCTCGATATCTGCATTGGTCGAAAAGGCCGTTGAGGGATAATCAATATGCTCCATGCCATCGACAAGACGGATATATTCCACAAAATCAGCCGTGTTCGCCAGCCGACTTTCGCCGCTGCGGTGATCCAATATTTTGAGTGCGCTCGACGCGGGCGTAAAGTGAACCGCATCTCCCCCAACTGTCGTGTGTAGAGCACCATCGCGATTATAGAGTGCAAAGGTGCTTGGCGCAGTCAGCAACGCCTGTTCCGTTACCTCTTTAGGAAAAAGCAAACGTTTACCCAAGGCATCTGCCACCAGTCCGCTTTGCAACATCCGCTCTTTTAACTTTCTGCCGCGAACCTCGATGCCCACTTCGGCTAATATGGTCTTTGCTTCGTCGATAATGCGGGTGGTAAGTGATTGATCGAGGGCGTTTAGCGATAGGCGCATGGAATTTGATCCTGAAATATGATGCTGTGTATGAATAAGTGGTTATAGTAGTCCGAATTGTCTCGGATCCAGAATTATTGGGTCACCAGACCTGACAGATACGATCATGGGGATCATATAGTAGTTGGACAGCTAGTTAAAATACGATTCGCCCGCATCTGTCAGGTCGAATTTGTGGATAGAACATCTTACGCCATCCCGTGTCAACCGGTGGTTCTCTTGTCAGATTAGTGAGACAGTGGGCGTTAATCTTTTGTCCAGTCTTTTGCTTAGCTCACACCACCCAGCCAGACAAGTCTCGACCCAGCGACAGCGGACACGGCTAATCAACAGGGAAGAATAGCTGAAACTTCTTGCAGATATAACATAGACTTACACGATTAAATAAATTCTACACGTCTTTGTGATATGCATATAATTTCAAAAAGTAATAATAGTTACATGGTTCAACAAACAAATTTTCGCGGTTATTTCCATGATTATAAATATGATACCTTTTACCTTATTCAAAGCGAACCGGATTCGATATAAGTATTCTCAATTCCATTCTGATAATTATTTAGTTATAGTCAATAGATGAGGAATAAGCAAGACACATAATATCTTGTTAACTAAAGCTTTCCAACTTTAGTTAACAGAAAAAGTGACTCTTCAGGATCTCGTTTGGTTAACATTGACACAAACAATAGTGGATCTCATGTGATTGATCCGAAAAAGTTTTTGTATAGATACTATTTTTTTCAAAATCGGTTTAACAAAAAAATAGTGTACAATAATAGTCAAGCAAAAAAATATAGTTCACAATATTTCCAAAATAGTAAAGCGCTGTTAAGGCGAGG
>ENA-ORXM01002746-ORXM01002746.1-marine-metagenome-genome-assembly--contig:-NODE-2746-length-19524-cov-4.676454_pt1 | contig 19524 bp, 17 predicted proteins | sample MGYA00237867_ERZ511480 | MGnify/ENA primary metagenome ERZ511480 (study PRJEB26309, sample SAMN06266103) | marine metagenome | isolation source: Algal blade | place: United Kingdom:Sidmouth, United...
TAAGCAAAAAATTCATTGAGCACGGTTTTTTCTCCTAGTAGTTGTCCGGTTAATAGCATGTCGTGCCAGTTATCAATTCCTATGAGTCCCGCTACAGGGGCAAACATATATCCAAACAAAAATTCGAACGATAATTTACTATAACTATCAGTGTGTGAACTAGCAATTAGTTCATTTAAACCAGTCCAATCTCCAATCCAACCTAGGAACCCATTTCCCATGTAAACAATAGCCGTAAATACTAGTAGCATAACCCCAACATTTACTGCAAGTTTTAATCCGTCAGAAGAGCCATTAGTTATTGCTTCTAACAAGTTAGCTCCTAATTTTTCTTTTGGGATTTTCATTTCCTTGTTAAAATTTTCAGTTTCTGGTACAAGAATTTTAGCTGCCACCACAGCTGCAGGGGCAGACATTATTGAAGCCATAAGTAAATGTTTAGCAAAAAACATACTTTGTTCGGGATCGCCACCACCCAAAAATCCTATGTATGCTGCTAAAACTCCTCCTGCAATAGTTGCCATACCTCCAGTCATCAAACACATGATCTCTGATTTGGTCATTTTTTCCAGGTATGGTTTTATGACCAATGGAGCTTCTGTCTGACCGATAAAGACATTAGCCGCAGCTGCCAAACTCTCTGCACCAGATAAGCGCATGATCTTTGACATCAGTTTTGCGAAGACATAGATTATCTTCTGTAATATTCCTAAATAGTATAAAATTGCCGAAAAGGCAGCAAAAAAGACAATTGTAGGTAATACCTTGAAAGCAAACATGAAGCCTATCTGAAAAGGAATCTGAGTCGATGGGGAAGCAGAAAAATCAGTGGAATTCATCCAAGCATCATCTGGCCAAGAACCAAAAACAAAGGATGCACCTGATTCTGTGAAATTTAGCAAATCAACGAATCGATCTGCGATCCAGTTAAATATGGCGTATACGAAAGGGACTTTTAAGATAAGGACTGCAAGAATAAGTTGTAATGCCAATCCTCCAATAACGATTCTCCAATTTATAGCTTTTCTATCATTACTGAGCAGGTAACAAAAACCAATCATTACAGCTATTCCTAGAAGGCCTCTTGCAATATTTACCAGTATAGTCATTTAATTTTATTGATCTACTCAAATGTAACCATTGATTTTGATAAAATATAAAGGGTCTTTTTATTTTTGCGTATGGACAAAACCTTAATAATAGGAATAAGCGGAGGGTCTGGTTCTGGGAAAACTTCATTTGTGAGAAAGCTCAAAGACGATTTTGATTCTAAGGATCTATGTGTTATCAGCCAAGATGATTACTATAAGCCTAGGGAAGAACAGGTGGTCGATAAGAATGGGATCAGAAATTTTGACCTCATCACCTCGATCGATCATATAATGTTTGAAAATGATGTAAGGAGAATACTTGCGAAAGAACCAATTTCTAAGAAAGAATATACTTTCAATAATGATATGGCCGTAGCTAAAATTATTATTACTAAACCAGCAGATATTGTTGTTGTAGAAGGGTTATTTGTATTTCATTTAGAAGGAATAAGAGATTTAATGGACCTTAGAATATTTATTCATGCCTCTGATGAGAATAAGCTAGCAAGAAGAATAGAGCGGGATGCTACGGAGCGCAATTATCCAATCGAAGATGTGACATACCGTTATAAACATCATGTTTTACCTTCCTACAAAAAATATATTGGCCCTTACAAAAGAGATGCCCACATAGTTGTGAACAACAATAAAAATCTTGATGTAGGTTATGAGTTGATAAAAAGCTACATTAAAGAAAAGTTGAAAAACAGCTAGATCTATTTGCTCAGATTCAAGAGCTTATTTTCCATGTCTTCAATTTCTTTTATAAGCTCAGCGTAAGCCCTGAGATCGCCAGATCTTTGTACCCTCATTGATTCTTCTCTCTTTGCTTCAAGTTCTTTCCTTAAAGCTTTAGCGGGATCTTTTTTAAATAGTCCAAACATGTTAATTATTTATAAATAAAACACGAGATTGTCAATAATGTTCATGGCTTTAGGATTGCTAAAATTCAATTATTTTACGCTATAATAAACCATCATCTTAAGACAGAAATGGTACAACTGAACTACAAATTAGAATTTTTCTTCTTGATATATAACTGTATAGTAAAAAAACAAAAGACTCTAGTATTTAAAAAATTACTAGAGTCTTTTGTTTTTTTAACTATAAGAATCAATTAAAATTGAATGCCAATGCTAGCTGCTAATCCTCTGGTCATAAGTTGAAGATTGTTGTCGTTATTATTGTTAGCATCATTATCCAACAAGTTATTAAGTCCAATCGTGTATCTAAGATCTACGACTATTTTTCCTAGTTTAGCACCGGCTCCTAAAGAAGCACCATAATTCAAGCGCTTTCTTTCATCTTCATCAGAAAAATCAAAATCTCTAACTGATTCAGTAGTGGTGTTTGTTGTGGTATTTGTTGTTTCTAATTCTTGCTTTCCGTTTATACTTAAACCTGCAAACCCTCCACCTGAAACATAGATACGAGCAATTTCAGGACCAAAAATAAATTTTGCAATCACTGGTAATTCTACATAATTATAGAAGGTTCTTGATTCAACTTTTTGAGATAATAAACTTAAATCATAGGAGCTCTTATTTCCTTTTTGTATAAAAAGTAACTCAGGTTGCAATTCGAAATTATCTGAAATTGGAATTGGGAAAAACACACCAGCCAAAAATCCAGTTACGGAATTGTCAGATAGATTTTCAAAGCTCTCTTCTTCATTCTCAAAAACTAAAGTTGCTAGGTTAACCCCTGCTTTAATGCCGACCTGTGCGCTACATAGGTTGAGTAAAAATGTTAGAAATATTATGCTAACTAGTATCTTCTTCATAGGGAGTAATTTTGATAAATTGATTTCTCAAATATAGCACTAAATTTCGGTTTGGGAGTATATTTGGTCTATGGTCTTACAACGTCCATCACCTTAATTTGCTTGCTGATTAATAAAGTAGAATTTTCTATCATTAAGAAATAATTTCCATCTGAAACATCAGACATATCACAAATAAGCACATTGGTATTGTGTACAGATCCTTTTTTGATTATGGTATCATTTTGGTCGAGGATCTTGTAATAAAAGTTACGGTCTTTTGAATATGGAAGGTCAACTCGCAGTACTTTTTCAGCATCATATTTTTTAGTAATAGCTGTATTCTTTACAACTGCAACGCTGTTACTTTCCGGAGCCTCAATCTCAGAATCATTTGAAACAAAACTATAATCTTGCGCGCCAAGATTTGAAGTAAAAGCTATAAAACAGAAAATCAACGATATTAAATTAATATTTTTCATAGGATAAAAATTTAAAGGTTATTAAATATATACACTAGAACTTACGCTATCAAAAACGTATTAGGATTTTCAATGTTCAAATTTTAACATATGACAATTTGTTCAAATATATTGGAAGAGACAGAATAGGTGTAATAGCCCAAAAAATATGGCACCCCAACCTAGGTTGAAGTGCCATAATAATAAACCACTTATTAACTGAGAAATCTTAGTTCATCTTCAAAAATTTGAATTTTTCACTATCAACATCTATTATGTTCTTAGAATTTCTATCCAAAATTTTCATGTAGTAAAATCCACTTGGATATTCTGTGATATCTAATTCAATTGTATTAACTCCTTCGAATATTTCGTGAGAATTAGAACTTACGATCTTTCCATCTGCATTGAAGATCAATAGCTCTACAACTCCTGTGAAATTAGATTCTAATGTAGAGAAAAGGTTTGTTGTTGCAGGTACTGGGTACAGTGTTCCTAAAGTTACTTTTTGTTGGTTAAGAACTTGTGCACCTTGATTAGGATCAATAACTTTTTCAGTGTTTGCTCCATCTTCAAATCTACCTGTGTTGTCAGCCCAATTTGAGAAGTATATAGCAGAAGCACCCATAAATGGTCTATTGTATGTAGGAAGCATATTTCCTGAAGCAGTTGGCATAAAATAACCAAGAACTCTACCACCTTCATTCGCTCTCTCCGCGATAAAGATTCTGTCTCCTATTTCATCGAAAGCAACATCTACAGGGTTACCCAAGAAAGTATTATTACCTTCAACTCTTAATTGCTCACTAAGAGATAAATTTCCATCACTTGCTGCAGCAGTAAAATCTTTAACAACAGTGAAAGCACCATCTGTTGGACTTGTAGCAGCTCCAACATCCGTGAGGATCATCATATCTCTATCAGCAACGTAAGTCAAACCATGTGTTCTGATCATTCCTTCAATAGTTATTGTTCTTGAAGGTGTAAGTGGGCCGTCTGCTGCATCAAAGAAATTATCAAATACAGCTAACTGATCTGAGTTGTCAATAATTGCATAGAGGTCATTTCCATCAGCATGAATACCCCACAAGTTGATATCTACTACGTGTGTCTTAGCTAAAGTAAAGCTAGGTCCGTTTACTGTGTAAACAAGAAGTTGATTTACCTGACCATTTGAATCATTTGCATCTTGTGCAACAGCTACCCAATCCATACTTACAGCTATTTCTCTACCATTACTGAAATCTGAAGTAGAAGTAGCAGCTGCTTCGAGAGAATTAGAAGCGTTAAGATTTAAATTTACATCTTTATAGTAATCAAGTCTGTTGTCAGTTCTATTTAATTGTATAAGGTCATCATTAGGACCGTAGAAAATACCATCAGCATCAGTAGCAAGAACTTCTTTTGCTTTCATGTCAATCGTACCATCTTGGAATAGATTGAAAATACCTACAAGTCCTTGTGTGTTTGATGAAGCAAATAATTGAGCATTCACATTAGGATTCGATCCTCTTACATTTACCGTGAAAGATGATTCATCATCCTCATCTGCTGTCATATTTGTATCATTACCAGGAGTACTATCAGGATCATTTTGATCAGAAGTCATCACTTGAACAAAGTTTGTAACCATTGTACCTTGTTGTACTGTAAATAAACCTTGATTTAATGTAGCACTAGCTCCTGGAGCCAATATACCTACATTCCATATGCCACCAAAAGGATCGTATGACCCAGCAGTAGTTGATTGAGAACTATAAACCAAACCTTGAGGAATACTTGCTCTTACTGAAACATTGGTAGCATTTAAAGGACCATTATTTGTTATGGTAATAGTAAATGGTACTGTTTCATAAAGACTTACATCCATTCTAGGTGCACTAATATTAAGTTCAAGATCAGCATCTGTCATAGGATTTGGTGGGTCAACAACATCGTCAACAATTACCCCGCTACAATCTCCAACTGCGGAGAAAGGACTAGCTACATATGGAAAGCTAGATTTGAAAGAAACGTCATTTTGTTCTACACCAGTAGTATAAGTAAGTACACCTAATAAATCATCCGTTACTGGAGAAACACCTGGGCCAGGTACATAATCATCATACCATAAACCTATCGCTGCTAATACAGCACCAGAAACAGCTTGAAGTTCTATTCTTGTAACGTCATCTTCTAGTCTTCTACCATTAGGGAAACCATCCATATTCGGAATTAATTCCAAATCAGCATTTGTGTTAAATCTAGGATCTGTTAATCCTAACACTGCGGCATTGATCAAACCTAAACTACTAAAGTCAGCAGAGTTTCTATCTGTAGGAGGAACAGCCATATTTAGTCTTAGCATGTCTCCACCGTTTGGTAAAAAGTTATTGATAAATGGCTTACCTGGAGCCAATGGATTTCCGTCTTTTCCTGTAGCCAATTGATAAGGTGCTAAGTTAGGTGCTCCTGTATGGAATATAGGCCACAAATCAACTGATCTAGGTAAACCAGGACCAGGCAACAATAGCGTACCAAAGATATCATCATCTAATGCAGTACCATCCAACGCAGGATTTCCTTTAAGACCGAAAAGCCCATCTTGTCCGTTACCAAAATCAAACATACCAAGAGAGTTTCTTTGAATTCTCAAAGCTGAAAAAGCAGGAACTGCTCCTCCGAATTGATCATCATCCATGTACAATGCTAATTCAGGATTGAAGAAAAACGGATCTAAAACTTGATCAGTAATTTCATCATAAGGAGAAATAGCATTCCAGTAATCTTTTTGCCCGATAGGAACAACAGCTTCATTCGTCAATGGCATACCAAGTCTTGAAACTTGAACCCATGGTCCGTCATAAGTAGCATCAGGTCCGTCAGTATTGAAAGTCTTAATTTGCTTTCTACTTGCAGCAGCCCAAACACCAATAACATAATCAGCATCTAGTATGTTGCTAGGAGTAGCAGAAGCACCACTTTTCAATAAAGTAGAAATTGGAATTTGTAGAGCAATAGTACTTACGTTGTAACAACCAACACCATCTCTAGCTGCACCATCTTGTCTAGGAGAGTTTCCTAAATCAAAGATACCACCAAGATCCACAAAGAAAGGATCATCAGAAGGTCCGCAAAATACTCTCTCTCCAGTTGAAGTTGTAGAAATTGCATCAGCAATTAATTGCTCATAAGTAGTCCCCAAACCTACTTGAGATTCTATTGATCTAGGACCAATGTTTGGTGGAGGAACAACACCATCAGTGATTATTGTCTGAAATGTTTGTCCGCCGTCCATACTTCTTTCGATCGTGTATGTCGTCTTTAAATTTTGTGCCCCTAATCTAATGTTGAAGAAAGTTGTAGGGTCCTCATTCGTTCTGCTGAAGGTAATGTAGTAAAGGATTTCGTCTCCAGCAGTTCCAGCATCATTATCTATGTGGATCTCATATCTTACGTGATCACTGAAGCCATACCAGTTAGGACCTCCTTGAGGTAACTGAAATGGAACATAACTAGCTATGATCGTGATCATATCTGGATTGTCCGGGCTTCTAAAAGCGTAAAGATCTGTGTTGTCAGCGAAGGGGTCCAAAGAAATTAATGGAGCTTCTCTGTGACTGGAGGCTTGGACGAAACTGAGCCCAAAAACCATCACAGCCAGAAAGCAGAATAGAATTCTACTTGTGTACCGTGATTGAGTAATTTTTGATTTTGTCATTTTAAAATATTTAATTATGAAAAAAGATTTCCTGAAAAAAAACGTATGAATCATTTTTTTCAGTTGAATAAGTATTCGTTATTGATAAGTTATGTTGTTAAGGTAGTGCTATAGACTAGCAAGAGATTTCTTTAACTTTAAAAGTTCTTCTGATTTATCGTTTAATTGCATGGCAATGTCCAAGTGAAATTTTGCATTCTCATAATCTTCATTTATTATATAGGCTTTTGCAAGCATCTTGTTGACATCAACATTTTTAGGTCTTTTCGCGTATTCTTTTTTTGCGTATTCAATTGATTTTTCTTTGTCATCGAGTAGAGTCATGTATAGATCTGCATATTCTAGGTTCATATTATGACCAGAATCAACATCATCTTGCAACATGACCAATATTTCTTTACTTGTTTTTTCAAACTCTTCTTGTCTGTTTGTTTCTTTATATAAATGAGCTAAGTCAACATAGAAGCCAAACTCTGGAATAATTCCGGCAGCTTGCTTTAGGGTCTTTTCAGCTTCTGCGTAATTCTTTTGATCTAGTTCTAACTTACCTAATGCCGCTATTGCAAATGGATAATTTGGTCTTTCAGCCAAAGTTTGTTTGAATGTAGTTTTGGCCTTTTCCAATTGATTTGTTTTTACATACAATTCGCCGAGCGTCAATCTTGCCCAAGCTGTTTGCTCTAATCCAGGATAACCAGATTCTGCAGCTAGTGTCATAGCTTCTATTGCACCATCCATATCTCCATGTATTTCTCTTAAGTATGAAATTCTTGAGTATGATCTGATATCAGGTCTTATAGAAGCCATTTTGTCTGCCATTTTTATAGCAGTTTCATAATCTCCCAATTCTACAAATGCGTCAACCAATGTACCGTATAGCTGAGAATTGTATGTGTTAATCTTTAAAGCCTCCAGTGCTAATGCTCTTGCAGTTTCAAATTCATGCTGTGAAAGCATTACAGATGATTTATATAGTAAAGCGTTAAATCTTTCGTCAGACACTTCTGTCTCGATTGCCAATGCCTTATCTAGTACCTTAATTGCTCCTGGATAATAATGACCATGTTCGCCCGTGACTCTTGCTTCGTGAATAAATACATCTGCAATTTTGATGTATTGGCCGGAATTTGTTGGGTCTTCTTTGATCTTTAGAAGTGCTTTCTGATATTTGTTTTGAACATTGTCCCATTCTAAACCGGTTAGTTGTGATGGCCTATCTAAAAGTGCTGGAATGTCAGTTGTTTCTGTTGATGATGAACATGCAACGAAAAGAATTGAGATAAATAGTAATAATAGATTTTTCATGTTTAAGGTTTAATTTTTTGATTTCTAATACTATGTACGATAAACTATTGGGATTCGGATTTTTCTTAAATAAGATCCCGATAAAATCGGGATCTTTAGAATTTAAGAAAAAGAGTAAGCAAATATTAAGTGTTTCCACTATCCCCTTATTGCTTACAATTATATACGATAGTCTTAGGTGATTTGGATTTTTGTTGTAAATTTATGTGCGGTTAAAATCTAACTTCTAGATTTGCATTTCATAATATGGTAAAAAAGACTGACATAGAATCACAGATTACAATACTCCTTCTTAAAGAAGATAAGGAAGCGATCACATTGTTATATAAAAATTATTCGGCCGCAATATACGGAATAATATCACGAATTATACAAGATAAAGAAATCGCAAATGAAGTGTTACAAGACACTTTTGTGAAAATCTGGAAGAACTCAACAAAATTCGATATCACTAAGGGCAAGTTATTCACTTGGATGGCTCAAATTGCCAGAAATTCTGCCATAGATACCATTCGATCTGGAAAATACCAAAGATCTACAAAAACCGATTCCCTTCCTGAGTACGTATATAATAGCGAAAACCTTAGTGAATCAATTAATGTTAGCGATTCAGGTCTTAAGACTCAGATAAATAAGATGGATCTAAAATATAGAGAAGTTATAGATCTAATTTATTTTCAGGGCTATTCCCAATCTGAAACTGCTAAAAAATTAGATTTACCACTTGGGACCATCAAAACTAGAATAAGAAAAGCAATCATAGAATTAAGAAAAAGTTTAGGCAATGAGGTATTTACCTTATTTGTGCTGATTTCATTAGCGATCATAACCGCCTTCGTGGCCTAAATCTATTATTGTGGATATTAAAAAATATATAGAATCAGGAATTTTAGAGCAATATGTGCTCGGAACGCTTCAGTCTTCTGAAGTGAATGAAATTCATATTCTTCTGGGAGAGCATCCCGTTTTGAGGGCTGAGGTCATGTCTATAGAAATTGCTTTGGAGCAATACGCTCAGGCTCACAGTGTTGCACCACCACCTGGTTTAGAACAACTGATACTTCAAAAAATTGAAGCTGAATCTCCAACACCACAACCATCATCAAACCCCAACAATTATCAGCAAAACGTTGGTAATACCGCACAGAGTTCAGGTATGATGGGTAAGATTTTACTATTACTAATTTCTATCGGGTTGATAGGGGCTTTATTCGGCTATTTCAATGCAAATGAAAAATTAAAAAATCTTGAATCTGACCATGCTGAATTGCAAAACGAGCATGAAATATTAAAAACTGATTGTGAAGAGGCGAAAGCAAACTTTAATGAAACCGAGCAATATTTTGCTTTCATTCAAGATGTAAATACAAAGCCAATTATCATGAACGGGACAGATAATGCAAAAAATGCTTTGTCTGCTGTGTACTGGAATCCAATAAAAAAGAAATCCTACTTAAAAACTTATGCGATGCCTGAAGTTCCTTCAGACAAACAATATCAATTGTGGGCTATTGTAGATGGAAAACCAGTAGATATGGGTGTATTTGATGTCGCCTTAGATGCCAATGATCTTATAGAAATTCCTTACATAAAGGATGCACAAGCCTTCGCCGTCACCTTAGAAAAACGCGGAGGTGTAGAATCTCCAACTATGGAAGCAATGTACGTCATTGGCGAAAATAGTTAACTCCATCATTTAAGTTTTCCATAGAATTTATAATCGTGTCAATCTCCTAATATAAACTATCATTTAATTTTAAGTGTTAAAAAATCTTTTTGATTAATAAAAATCCAATCTGATATTTATAGTCGTATCTATATTTTGAATGCAGTGGCGTCTAAAAATTAAAATTGTAAACACGTAAAATATTCCAAACTTAATTGCTGCATTTATATTTGATCTAATAGGTAATTTGCAAAACAACAATGTTACACAAACAAAGAAAATAGATTGGTTTTTTTTTATTTGGTTTTTCGTTTGTAAGGGTAGGAGTTGAGAAGCTCCTATTCTTTTTTATTTTCGCAAACGCTTAGATAAAATGAACAAAAAAGCAGAAAGTACATTTTATATATTTTAGTATTTAACGCCAAAAAAAATCCATAATTAACTAATTACTCGTAAGTTTGAGTATATAATAATTTCACTAATAAATAATTAACATGAAAAATTTGAAAATTCAAATTGGAGCTGCAATACTACTAATTGCAGGTCTATTTCTAATGGCAGCCGATCACATTGAAGCTCCCGCTGTATCCGGGACATCAGCTGACATTACTGACTTTTATTGCTTTCAAGGAGAGAGTTCTTCTAACCTTGTTTTTGTTGCAAATGTCCAAGGACTATTGAGTCCTATGGCAACCGCTGATGCTTCATTTGATGAAAATGTTTTGATCGAATTTAACATTGACAACGATGGAGATAATGTTGAAGATCTTGTGATCCAAGCAATTCCAAGAGATGGTAAAATGTATGTTTTTGGACCTGTTGCTCCATCAACTACGGGTGCATCTAGTACTGTAATGACTACTGCGACAGAGACTTCAGTAGACATAACTTCTTACAATGAAAATGCAAATATCGGTGATGAAAACGGAATAAAAGTTTTCGCTGGACCAAGAGACGATCCTTTCTTTATGGATTTTACTCAGTATGGAGCTATCGTTGGAGGAAATGCTACGAGCTTTAATGATCCGGGTGCAGATACTTTTGCAGGATCAAACGTAATGTCTGTTGTAGTTGAAGTACCTAAAAGTTTATTAGGAACTGGTGCTACTATCAACACATGGTTAGAAACTAAAATCAAATAGTAAACAAACAATTGAATTTAAATCATACAAATTTTAATAAAATATTATGAATACAATAAAATATATCTTTCTGGTTTTATCAGTTGTCGCTTTTACATTTTCATGTAATGACGATGAAGGTACGGATCTAGATAATCTAGATTTTAGCGGAACTTATACTCTTGCTGATCAAATGGGAAGACCTGCGATTAACACAGTATTTATCCCAGCAGATCAAAAAGATGAATACAATAGGACTATTCCTTCACAGCAAGCTTCAAAATATCAAGCAACGATTGAGGCGGGATTAAAAGGATTAAGTCCAGCATACGCAAACGAAGGTGATGCAAATGCATTAGGTTTAGATGCAGCAGCTTTTGCTGGTGTTTTAGCAACAGATGTGTTGGGTGTTAGTTTAGACGGTCCAACAACTTTTTATGATGGAACCAATGTATTAACTGGAAGAAATCTTACGGATGATGTGATTACTGTTGAATTGCTCTTGATTTTTGGAGGAGAAGATTTTATGGAGAACCCAAATTTATCTGATGATAATGTGGATGCAAACGACAAAAGCTTTTTATCAGTGTTTCCTTACTTGGCAACACCATTTTAATCTAGCTTAATTTAAAGAATAATTTATGCACTATATTTTAAAATATCTTTTTCTTGCTTTTGTTCTGATCTTTTCTGTTCAGAAACTTGATGCAAACAACGTTTGCAATTCTAAGGATTATGAAAAATATCTAGCAATAGACACAAATGAAGAAGCAAAATTATTAGTAGAAGAATTTAAGTTTTGGGAAACGAAATTTTTGAAAACACCAAATCAGCATATCTATTTGGTAAAAATGGCAAACGCCCAAAGTGAATTGTTCAGTTTGAAAGGAAATATTTCTTACATAAAAAAAGCTGTCTCTCTACTTGAGCAAGCTGATGAATTGAGTTTTAACAAAGATTCTGGTATTAAAAGAAATCTGGCTAAGAACTACATCACGTTGCACGAATTTAGAAAAGCACTCGATGCTTTAAAGGTTGCAGAGACAACTGGAACTCAACTTGTAAGAACTCAAAAAATGCTATTTGATGTTCACATGGAAATTGGGAACTATGATATTGCTAAAAAATACCTTTCAAAAATTACTGATAAACAAAGTTTTGACTATTTGATCAGAATTGCAAAATGGGAAGACCATGCAGGTAATTTAGACAAAACCATCATCAACATGCAATTAGCTCTAGAGAAAGCTTATGATGGGAATAGTGATGAATTAATTCAATGGACAATAACAAACCTTGGAGATTATTATGGGCATCAGGGAGAAATTGTAAAGTCTTATAATTCTTATTTGAAAGCTTTAGCTATGAATCCATCACTCGCTTATGCAAAGAAAGGAATTGCCTGGATTGCATTTTCGAATGATCGAAATAGTGAAGAAGCATTAAAAATTATAAATGCGATTTCGACTTACCATTATTCACCAGATTACTTATTGTTCAAAGCAGATATTGCTGAGTTTAATGAAAATGAGAAGTTGAAGAACACATATCTAAAAGGTTATTTTGAGATGTTGGAGGATCAAAAGGAATATTTACAAATGTATGCCAAGTATAACGTTTTACTTTATGCAGATAATCCTAATGAAATTGAAAGGGCTTTTGAAATAGCTAATTCTGAAATTTTATTACGACCGACCCCTCAATCTTACAGCTTATTAGCTTACGTTTTTTATAAACAAGGCAATAGTAAAAGAGCACTTGAAATTGCTTGCGATTTTATCATAGATCAAACCTATGAACCAGAACCTCTTTTTTTAGCAGCACAAATTTTAAAAAAAGAAGACATGATGTCGGTTTATAGTGAAGTAAAAAATGACTTAGTTGCTAGTGTTTACGAATTGGGACCAAACTCAGAAGGTCTAATTCTAAATTTTTAAAAATTTGCAACTAAAAGAATATTAGTATTTAATGGTTATGTATAGGGGCTGTTCCGAAAAAGAAACAGCCCCTTTTTAGACAGAAAATATTCTTTAATAAATTTTCCTTTAAGCTTACCAAAAAAAATACGTATGTCAGTAAGGCAATTGAAAGAGTCAGGAATTTTAGAAATGTATGTTTTAAATCAACTTACTGAACAAGAGTCCCAGTTGGTGCAATATCTTAGGATCATTGACAAACAAATTAAACAAGAAATACTGGAGATTGAAACAGCTCTGGAAGCTTACGCAGTTTTGAATCAAGTAGCTTTAGATCCTATCTTAGAATCTCAAATCATGGCAAATATTGATTATTTGGTAAGGATAGATAATATTGAAGAATCTGATGAAGATCATATTTGATCTCGATACTCAATATACTATTAGAAGGGAGGGTTATCTAAAACCAATTCTTCATTTTAAAAAACGCCAAAGAACCTACGAGTATTAGAGCCATTACTCCAAGTAAAACATAATAGCCATATTCATAATTCAGCTCAGGCATGTTTTCAAAATTCATCCCATATAGACCTGCTAAAAAAGATAGAGGTACAAAAATAGTTGTTATGATTGTCAGCACTTGGATCACCTGATTCATTTTAAAAGATATCTCAGAAAGATATAGATCTTGGAGTCCATTTAGAATATCCCTTTGTGTATCACAAAAATCCATGACTTGAATCGTATGATCGTACAAGTCTCTGATAAAGAACAAAATGTTTTTATCTATGTGTGGGCTATCCGTTTTTGCAAATTGACTAATTGCTTCCCTCAATGGAGTCAATGTTCTTCTGACTACTAAAAGCTCTTTTTTCAAATGGTGAATTTTGGACTTCATATTAGATCCAGGATTGTCCAATAATTCTTCCTCAAGCAATTCAATTTCTAATTCGATGGATTCGAAGACATAAAAATAATTGTCAATAACACAGTCCAATAAAGCATAGGCTAAGTAAGAGGTATTCTTACTCCTGATTTTACCATATTTTTTTTCTACTCTTTTCCGAATAATTTGAAAAAGATCACTTTCATTTTCTTGAAAGGAAATCAATAAACCTTCTCTAAAATATAAACCTATTTGCTCTGAGGAGATGCTCTTGGTAGTCTTGTCAAAAGATAAAGTTTGAATCGTGATAAACAAACCAAGTAGGTATTCCTCAAATTTTGGTCTTTGTTTAACATCAGCGATATCTTCTAGGATCAAAGGGTGAATTTCAAATATCTTCCCAATAGCTTCCAATAGGTTCACATCATGAATACCCCTGACGTCATACCAATCAACAATTTCTTTATTAGCCTGGATAAATGGAATATCCGTATGGTTATCATAAGTTCTTTCTTCGAGATAATTCTCGTCATACTTTAGATAATGAATAATTACTTTTTCGACTTTTTGATTTCCTGTAAAAACTATTGTTCCAGGAGGCAACCCTATTTTCTTCTTTCTGATATTATTTTTACTCACCTCAAATAATTTTTTCGTAAGATATACAAACATCTTCTAAAACTCATCTTAACGAAGTATAACTAATAAGGGTGTCAAATCTCAATGAAATTTGAAAATTATAGGATGAAAAGACGATTGAGTGACTCAACTGCTTTTTCAATAGAAATTAATTACGTAAATCATGATGATAACATGCTCGAACGTCTTCTTGTTGATAATGAATTAGAAATTTCTGACAAATCTATTTGCAAATTCAGAATATTTAACAATTTTTGGATTCGACGATGACCAAGACATAAAAATTTTCTAATTTGATAATGAAATTGAATTGATATAAGAAAGGTCGCATAATTTGAGTCAGTGTGTAGCTTATTGGATCTTTGATGTTATTGACTATTCATAATTTTATGTCATCGCAAATTAATTTACAATGACAAAGGTGAATTGAATTGGGAAGTTGATGTAGCCGCAGCATTTGAAGTAAATGAGAAAGTGATATTTAAATTGGGATGTATTTCATGGAATTATACTCACAAGACAAAGTCATATGTACTCGAAAAATTTTCTTTTAATTTAAAAATATAAAATACCTTAGTAATGAAAGTAACTGAAGAACACAACAAACGAGTCGCCGAAATGACCTTCTCTTCTGTCTATCCTCATTATGTAAATAAGGTCGAGAAGAAAGGTAGAACAAAGCAAGAATTAGATCAAGTGATAGAATGGTTGACAGGATTTAACGCAGTAAAACTAAAGGAACAAATAGATAAAAAGTCTACCTTTGAACAATTCTTCAAAGCTGCAAAATTGAATCCCAATGCGCCGCTAATTAAGGGTGTTATTTGTGGTTATAGGATAGAAGAGATTGATAATACACTTACCAGGCAAGTTAGATATTTAGACAAGCTTGTAGATGAATTAGCCAAAGGAAGAAAGATGGTGAAAATCTTGAGAAACGAGAAATAGTAAATAGATGCCCCTCAAAGAATAAGACTGACTAATTCTTTAAGTGGTAATTTTGAAATTTCAAATTAGAAATGAAATCGACCAAAGAAAAGTACGACACTATTATTGTTGGATCCGGCGCAGGGGGCTTGGCATCATCTCTGTGTTTGGCTCGATCAGGCCAAAAAATTTTGATCTTGGAGCAGCATGATGTTCCTGGTGGATGGTGTCATAGTTTTACGATGAAGGGGCAGCGCTTTAGTCCAGGTGTCCACTATGTGGGTTTGATAGGAGAAGGAGATAGTAGTAATGAATTGCTTTGCGGATTAGGCGTAGCCAATGACTTGGTGTTTTTTGAAATGAATCGGGCAGGCTATGAGCATTGTCACATTGGAGATGAGAAATTTTCCATGCCTGCTGGCATGGAAAATTTGAAAATAAAATTGTGTGAACGTTTTCCTGATGAAAAAGAGGATATCATAGAATATGTTGATGTTGTAAAAAAAGTTCACACTCAAATGATGCTAATTCCGCAGATGAGCGGATTTTGGGATCACATTACAATTCCTTACCGAACAAGAGATGTGGGAAGGTTAGGATTGTTTACCCTAAAGCGTGTCATAAATTGGCATCTTAAAGACCCACTGCTAAAAACCATTTTAAATATACAATGCGGTGATCATGGATTACCTCCATACAAAGCGAGTTTTCTCGTGCATGCTATATTAATGGCGCACTACTTTGAAGGAGGTTTTTATCCCATGGGAGGAGGCGGCGGTTTTGTTAAAGCATTTACAAACAGGATCAAGGCACTCGGAGGGGAGATCAGGACAAAGTCACGTGTTGATAGAATTCTGATTACAAATGGAAAAGCTGTTGGCGTCCAATTAGAGGGTGGTGAACAAATCAAAGCAGAACGGGTAATTTCTAATGCTGATCCCAACATAACTTTTCTTGATCTAGTTGGGAAAAATAACATAAGCAGAAAACTTCAAAAAAGATTATCGAAGACAAAGTACTCGGTGACCTCTTTGATCTTATTTCTGACCCTTGATGTTGATGTTACAAAGTATGGGATAGATTCTGGGAATATCTGGAAAATCAGCGAAGCTGATTTGGATGCAGTCTATGGCAACCTCACTCAAGACAATATTCTTGCCGGAGAGGAATTTAACGGTGTATTTCTGAGTTGCACAACGCTCAAGGATCCTGCAAGTTTTAATGGGCGTTATCATAACTTCGAGATCGTCACTTTTTTGGATTATACCGCATTTGAAAAATTTGAAAACTCCAAAGATTATCATACACCAGAATACCTCTCTTTTAAAGAGCGACTAAAAGATAAAATGCTCAATACTGTTGAGAAACTAATTCCGAACGCAAGAAAGCATATTGTCCAAGCAGAGTTGGGCACTCCAATGACTAATAATTACTACATAAATTCTACCCGAGGAAATGTCTATGGAACGGAAAAAACTTTGATGGGTGTTGGGCCTTTCGCCTTTAAGGCAAAGACTGAAATAGAGAATCTGTTTTTGACCGGTGCTAGTACATTATCTCATGGAGTAGGAGGAGCCACCAATTCTGGCATCGAAACAGCTGCCAAAATATTAGGATGTAAACCGCAAGATCTTTTGATCAAGGATGAAAATCAAAAGTTGAGAGTCTATGATGCTGAAGATCCAAGCTCATGGCCTGATTGGGTACATCAGAAACGTGAGGATCGAAAACGGAGGATGGGGTGAAACGTTTATTTGGTGACGTGTTTATTTGTTTATTCGTAGGTTACACAAACATCAAAGAACGATGAACCAAGAACGATGGACTCTTATTAAAGACGCAATATATTGCGTCTCTAGTACCTAACCCTCCAATACGGATTCTTTTTTCCTTCAATGGTATCATCGATGTATTTCTTGACTATTTCATCCAGATCGGATTGGCTGATATTTTTACCTTTTACTTTTTTTGGTAAGGAGGTATCAACCTCTACACCATTTAGGTTGACTTCAGTTGCGGTGATGATCGCATCCCCATTGTTGATGTCCAATTCTAGTATCATGCCTGGGAGTCCACCATAACCTTCTGGTCCACCCATGAAATTTATACCATCGGCAAACCAAGCATGTATCGTTTGACCTTTTACCTCATTTTTTGTTTCAGCTTTCATACACAAGTAACCAGCCACTTCTTTGATTTCATTAAGGATCTTCCACTTTATTTTTGGAATATCCTCTTCTATTAAATATACTTTTCCTAAGGTTTCTATAATGTCAAATTTTTGATTTGTTTTATAGTCTCTTGTTAAAATGAATTTATCAGGTTTCCAGGAGTAGCCATCACCTGTTTCTTGTTCTTTTAATTCATACAATGATTTATTTTTTTTGAAGGACAAATCATAGTCCCTACCTTTTGAATTCCAGTTGCCCCACGTCAAAGACATTCTATCAACTTCTTCTTGGGAGATATGTGGCAGTTTGGACATAATAGAAATATAATTTGTCTTTCTATTATATGTGATCACTCCTTGAATTTCTTGTGCGGAGATAGGCGAGGTCAAGAAGAAAAGTATTATTATGGAGATGATATTTTTCATTGTTTTTTTCTTTAGAATGAGCCACGAGATTAGCCACAAAATATTGTGGCTTTACAAAATCATGGTGGTTTTACCACCATGATTTTTTATGTGCAGAGGCTTTTACTCCTCTAATATTATATGTAAAACTTACCATTGCATAACGTCCTAGCGCATTGTTTTCCGCTCTAAAACTATCCGAAGAAGTAAAGCCTACATTCTTATTAAAACTATCATACAGCGAAAATCTGATCTCGCCTTTGTTATCTTTTAAAACTTGCTTGTAGATTGACCAATTCAAAATAGGGATATCTCTATCTATATTAAATCGCTGGTTGAAATATCTGTCATACTGAAAATTGGCATTCAAGAAAACCCCTAAGAATGTTTTTGACGTAAGTTCAAAAGAATAATTTTCATTTCTAATTTTCTGGTTTTGACTTTCGTTGATATCATATCTAGTGTCCGTATAATTCAGGTTGGCTGAAATATAAATTCCTAAGTTTTCAACTGGTGTAATATTGAATCGAATGTATGGTCTGTAAGACCAAGACGTTGTCATGTTCTCTATATTATTCACCAAAGAAGGTTTTATATTTTGAGTGGCATTCATTCTAATTCTGGTGGTTACTTTATTCTTTATTATTGGAAAATTAAACCCACCATTAATGTTTAACCTGGAACCATCATCAACATTTATAGGTTTAGCATTGGTGATCAAGAATTCATCTACTGTTTCTGAGGTAGAAAATTGATTGTCATAAATATCATAATTTGCTCTTACATTAAATCGGATTCCAGAGATAGGGTAGGACTTGCTAAAATTAAAATTGAACTGATTAGACAACTCTGGTGTGAGGGCAGGGTTTCCCTCTATAATGTATTGAGGATTTAAATTGTTGACAATTGGTTGGAGATCCTCAATAGTTGGTTCTTTCGCCGTTCGGGTATAACCAAAACCCATGTATGCATTAGATAATGGTTCAAAATTCATGGAGAAATTTGGAATCCAATTGTTGAAAGTTTTATCTACAACCCCATTGACATCACTTTCACCCGCTCCTTGAAAAATACCATCTAGTGCAAATGTTTGATAGGCTGCACCAACAGAAATATTCATCCCATCATAAGAATATCTTATCGAAGTACCAACTCTATGCATACCAATTGTATTCTCGTAGGTTCGACTTAGATCTTCATTCAATACTTCATCACTTAATAAGAGATCATTTATTTTTCGATCACCAGTTTCTTGTCTATTACTAAAATTATAAAATGTTTGTGAGTAGAATTTTTTATTCAAAGGTTCCACGTAAAGTGCATTTGCTTTAAAATGAATTTTGTCTCTTACATCATTGTTTGTTTGATTGATCACAGCAATGCTATCAAGAAACCCAGACTCAGAAAAGAAATCCGTTTGTGAATTTTGTGTCCAATCATCTTTTAATTCTGTGTATAAAATGGAGGTGTTCAAT
>ENA-ORXM01002747-ORXM01002747.1-marine-metagenome-genome-assembly--contig:-NODE-2747-length-19514-cov-6.920204_pt1 | contig 19514 bp, 22 predicted proteins | sample MGYA00237867_ERZ511480 | MGnify/ENA primary metagenome ERZ511480 (study PRJEB26309, sample SAMN06266103) | marine metagenome | isolation source: Algal blade | place: United Kingdom:Sidmouth, United...
CAACCAAACGCAATGAGCGCACATTCGTTTCTGTCGAGCCGATGGCCAAAGCTGCCGAATAGCGACCCCACAAACTACGGTCGCCCCTTAATCAAGGCGACCCGATAAATGCAGGGAAATCGGTTCGCCGCTTTCCCTTTTTTATTGGGACAAACAAAACCCTGCCGCCAAATATTGGAGGCGATTATGAGAGACGAAATACAAACAAAGCGCCTAGTGCTCCGAGAGTTAAAGCTTAATGATGCGGCCGCCTTCTCAAAGCTTGCAAGTGATTACGACATTTCGAAAATGACAGGCTCTCTCCCTCACCCGCTTCCGCTCTATTCCGCCGAATTCAAGATTATGTATTTGCGTCATCAGAAACATCGCGGCCTAGCTTATCCATACGCTATTACATTAGACGGCGGCGAGCTTATCGGGGTCATGGACCTCTTTTGCAGCGCTCCAGATTCTGTGCTCGAAATTGGGTACTGGATTGGCAAATCTTATTGGGGTCAAGGACTGTCCACTGAGGCAGCCCAAGGCATCATAAATGAAGCTCACGACACTCTAGGCGTTAACGCTCTTATGGCAGGCGCTTTTGCGGATAACCCTGGCAGTTTGCGCGTTTTAGAGAAACTCGGCTTCAAGCCAACGGGTGAAGAAGAGATGTATTTCTCTATGGGCCGTATGAAAAAAGCCCGCAGTGTCATTCTAAGGCTCGATTTCCAAACATCACAGCGTGCGATACCCTTGCAGTCAGGCCTAAAACTGGTCACGAGTGCTTAGTGTTATGAATACCGCCTTCTCACTTCAGCATACGCTACCAAATGCAGAGTCCTTTAAAGCTTTGCGTGACAGTGCTGGTTGGGGTGACGTTAGCCTGAACCAATCAAAGCTAGTTATAGATAGTTCTCTTCACGGCATAACAGCCTATGACAACAATGACCCTATTGGAATGGCACGCATCATCGGCGACGGCGTGCTAAACGCCTATATACAGGACGTTGTGATAGCGCCGAAATATCGAAGACAGGGTGTAGGTAAGGCCATCATGAAAGCTCTCATCGCAGATATGCAAAAGTTACTTCCACCTAACTGTACAATCGGGCTTTTGGCTGCATCCGGCCAAGAAGGCTTCTATTCATCATTTAGCTTTATTATCCGCCCCGATACAGACTATGGTGCTGGCATGTTTGCAAAGCTTGCAAACCTCACAGATGGGACATCGTCGTGAAATTCCTCGACCAAGCAAAAATTTTTATTAAATCCGGCAATGGCGGCGCAGGTTGTGTCTCCTTTCGGCGTGAAAAATATATCGCCTTTGGCGGCCCTAATGGCGGGGATGGCGGCAAAGGCGGCGACGTTTGGGTCACGGCCGTGCGCAGCCTCAACACCCTCATCGATTATCGTTTCAAGCAACACTTCAAAGCCGGTACTGGCGTGCATGGTATGGGCCGCGACCGCGCAGGTGCAGCTGGTGAAGATATCGAGATTACGGTGCCTGTAGGAACACAGGTCGTTGACGCCGATAATGGCGAAATTCTGATTGATCTGACTGAGGACGGTCAGCGCGCCCTACTCGCGCAAGGCGGAAATGGCGGCTGGGGCAATGCCCGTTTTAAGTCCTCAACCAACCAAGCGCCTCGTACAGCAAACCCAGGAGAAGACGGCGAAGAACGCTGGATTTGGCTGCGCCTAAAACTCTTGGCGGATGCAGGTCTCGTCGGACTGCCCAATGCCGGAAAATCGACTTTCCTTTCAACCGTCACAGCTGCCTCGCCAAAAACAGCTGACTATCCGTTTACAACATTACACCCGCATCTGGGCGTTGTGGAACTCGGCACAGCCGAGCGCTTTGTTCTCGCGGATTTACCGGGACTTATTGAAGGGGCCAGCGAAGGCGCGGGACTAGGCCACCGATTTCTGGGCCATGTCGAACGCTGCGCGGCAGTACTTCATCTCGTTGATGCCTCAGCAGATGACCCTATCGGAAATTACAAAACCATCCGAAAGGAACTGATAGATTATGATGGCGGTATAGAAGACAAACCCGAGATCGTTGTTCTGACAAAATGTGATGCCTTGGATAGCGAGACAATTGAACTCGTGAAAAGTGAGCTTGAGGCCGCGTGTGACGTGACTCCATTCCTGATTTCATCCGTCGCCAATCAAGGCCTGAAACCTGTGCTGTTCCAAGTCTTTCAACATGTCAAAGCCCGCAGAGAAGCCGAAGAGGCCGTCCGCGAGGAAAAAGCCCGCAAAGACGCAATTTCTCGCGGCGAGATTAAAGAGACGTCCGGATGGCGTCCCTAGACACATCCGCCCGCCTCGTTATTAAAATAGGCTCCGCTATCTTAATCGAAGGCGGGAATGGGGCCTTGCGGCAAAACTGGCTTGATAGTCTCTGCCAAGATATCGCAACCCTAAAGTCTGCCGGCAAAGAGATTGTGATTGTGTCCTCTGGCGCGATTGCTTTAGGCCGTGCCCGTTTGGGCCTGCAAGGCCGCAAGCTCTCACTCGCTGAAAAACAGGCCTGCGCGGCGGCTGGACAATCTTTACTGACCCGCGCCTATGAACGTGCGCTTGACCCCCACGGCATTACGACAGCTCAAGCTTTGCTCACGCTCAATGATACAGAAAGCCGCCGCCGCTGGCTGAATGCCCGTTCAACCCTTGAGACACTTTTATCGTTAGGCGCAATCCCCATCATCAATGAAAACGACACCGTCGCCACTGATGAAATCCGCTATGGCGATAATGACCGCCTCGCAGCCCGCACCGCACAAATGCTGGGGGCTGATACACTCATTCTGCTCTCGGATATTAACGGTCTCTACACGGCTGATCCCCGCAGCGACAGCACTGCCAAGCATATGCCGCTAATCGAAACACTGAGCGATGACGTCATGGCTATGGGCGGCGGGGTTAATAAAGTTGCAGCTGTGGGTTCAGGCGGAATGGCGACGAAACTAGCGGCCGCTAAAATCGCAACCCAAGCCGGGTGCCGCATGTGCATCATGGATGGGCGCGACAATAGCCCTCTCAAGCGCCTCGAAAATGGCGAGCAATGCTCTTGGTTTGACCCTGAAAGCAACCCTAAAAAGGCGCGGCGTCAATGGATTGGCGGCACCTTAAAACCGCGCGGGGTAATCGTTATTGATGGAGGCGCATCAAAGGCGCTCACTAAGGGCAAAAGTCTTTTGGCTGCTGGTGTCACATCAATCACAGGCAGCTTTAGCAAAGGCGATGCCGTTTCTGTGTGCAATGAAGCTGGCGCGGAAGTCGCGCGAGGTTTGATTGCCTATGACGCAGCCGACGCGATAAAAATTCTCGGGTTAAAATCAAAGGACATATTGGAAATTCTTGGCTATGATAATGGCGCGGCAATAATCCACCGCGATAATTTGGTAATGATATAATGCAAAATCCTGCTTTAAATCCTGAGACTGACTTGGGCCAATATATGGATGATCTTGGGCAAAGGGCCCAAAAGGCCTCCGATGTGCTGCGGCTCACCACAGCTGAAAAAAAAGTTAAAGCCCTAAAGCTCATGGCGGGCCATATTCGTGAAAACCAATCTGATATTCTCGACGCTAATGCTATTGATATGACTAAGGCCGAAGCCAAAGGTATTACGGGCTCATTTTTAGATCGGTTAAAATTGGACACCGCGCGCATTGAAGGCATGGCAGTTGGTCTCGAAGCGATTGCCGCCCTACCCGAACCTGTGGGCTGTGTAGATGAGCAATGGACGCAGCCTAATGGTCTAAAGTTTTCAAAAGTGCGCGTGCCCATCGGCGTGATTGGAATGATTTATGAAAGCCGTCCTAATGTCACGGCGGATGCTGGCGCGCTGAGCCTTAAATCCGGCAATGCCTGTATTTTGCGCGGAGGTTCGCAAGGCGCAAATTCAAACCATGCCATTCATCGGGCATTGATAGCTGGCCTTGAACAAGCAGGACTACCCACAGACGCTATTCAACTAATCACGATGACGGACCGCGCGGCTGTTGGCCATTTGCTTGGCGGTTTGAACGGGTCCGTTGATTTGATTATTCCGCGCGGCGGCAAGAGCTTGATTGCGCGTGTTCAAAGCGATGCCCGCGTGCCTGTGCTCGCTCATCTCGAAGGTCTTTGCCACACCTATATTCATGCGGGTGCCAATATGGCTAAGGCTGAAGCAATTATTCTCAATGCTAAGCTTCGCCGAACAGGTGTTTGCGGCTCCACAGAAACAATGTTGATAGACAGCGCCATCGCTGAGGCTTCGCTTCCACGTCTCTCTACCGCCTTGTCTGCAAAGGGATGCGAGCTTCGCGGCGATACAGCCAGCCAAGCGCTTCACTCCGCGATTAAGCCTGCCGCAGATAATGATTACTTTACAGAACATCTGGCCCCCATTCTCAACATTCGCATTGTTGAAAATATTGACGCCGCTCTTAAACATATTGCGCATTACGGTAGCGGTCATACGGACTCTATCGTGACAGAGGATAAAGACGCGGCAGAACGGTTTTTGCGAGACGTTGATAGCGCCATTTGTATGCATAATACCTCAACCCAATTTGCTGATGGCGGGCAATTTGGATTTGGCGCGGAAATCGGTATTGCGACGGGACGCCTCCATGCTCGCGGACCCGTTGGCGCTCAGCATTTGACGACTTATAAATATCACGTCGAGGGCGAAGGCCAAGTGCGGCCTCTCTGATGCTATATGACGGACTTTCGATCGGACTGTTTGGTGGGTCGTTCAATCCGGCCCATCAAGGGCATCTGCACGTAGCTCAATGCGGCCTGAGAGAACTCGCGCTTGACCGTATTTGGTGGATGGTCAGCCCGCAAAATCCGCTTAAACCGCAACAGCCACCCTATGCAAGCCGCGTGAAAACAGTTGAAGCTCTAGGCCTCACGCCGCGCATGGAAATAAGTCATATCGAACGGGACTTCGGAACGACTTACACAATTGATATGATACAAACCGCGCAAATACGGTTTCCTCGCACCCGATTTGTGTTCTTAATGGGCGCCGATAATTTTGCGCAATTACCAAAATGGAAAGACTGGCAGGACATTGCCAAACGCGTTCCCATTGCTGTAATTGCCCGCCCTGGTGACGGATTAAAACCGCGCTTATCCAAAACGGCGAGACGTCTGGCAGATTACCGCTTACCCGAAGAACAATCGCACATACTGCAATATTTACAGCCGCCGCTCTGGACTTTTCTGACGCCGCCATTAAATACCTTGTCCTCATCCGCCATTCGTAAAGATATGGCCAAAACATATAAAACGTGATATTAACAATATTGTCAGCCCCATAGGAGACTAAACTGACTGAAGCAGCACCCGTGAGCATGCCCTCACCTCAAGACGCCGAGGACTCCCGTGCCTTGTCAGACCATGTTCTGGCCGTTCTTGATGAGCATTCCGCCCAAGACACAATCGAAATTGATATACGCGGGAAGTCTTCCGTCGCGGACTATATGATTGTGACTTCAGGACGCTCAAACCGCCATGTCGGCGCCTTGGCAGACTATGTTCTGCGTTCGCTCAAAGAGCTTGGACTTAAAGATATCGGCGTCGAGGGCCTTGAAGGTTGCGATTGGGTTTTAGTCGACGCTGGCGACGTGATTGTGCACCTCTTCCGTCCTGAAGTGCGTGTCTTTTACAATCTTGAAAAGATTTGGTCCGTGCCCCTCCCTGAAGGCCTGCAAGGCATTGCGGAAATGGCCCCTGAAGAAGCCGACAGCTAAATGAAAATTATTCTGCGGGCAGGAGGTATTATTCGCTCCGGCCCTGAGCGGGAGATGATTGATGATTACCTACAACGCGCTCAAGGGTTGGCACGCGGCACTGGTTTTCTTAGCGTTGAAGAACAACAAGTCGATTTAAGGAGCGCCAAATCTCGCAGCGATGAGACCACTACCCTTGTGGGAGATATACCGCCAAGCGCAAAGCTCGTGATATTTGACGAGCGCGGAAAAACACCAACATCGCGCCAAATCTCTAAGACATTTGCCAGTTGGCGGGATGACGGCATTTCGCAGCTTGTCCTGGTCATTGGCGGTGCGGATGGGTTTGAACCCTCTGCCATACCGTCCGGAACGACGCGTTGGGCCTTTGGCCCCCAAACTTGGCCGCATAAAATGGTGCGCATGATGGCGGCTGAACAAGTTTATCGCGCGCTGTCAATTTTAGCTCGCACCCCCTATCACCGCGACTAAAGCTGATTTAGAGTCTTGTGATGCGGTTGCTTTGGATAGCTTTGATTCTGACATTTGGCTCTGTGCCAAGCTATGCCCAAACGGCGAATCCCGACAAATTAGAAAGCCTTACCAAGGCCGAGGAGGAGGCCCGTCTTAGAGAGGCAGAGCTTAGCAAAAAACGTGACGCGATTGCCGTTGAGTTATCAAAGTTAAAAAAAGACCTTGTGCGAACGGCCTCCGAAGCCGAAAAATTTGAACGCGAAGGCCTGTCTCTACAAAGTAAACTCACAAAACTAGACCAAGAAGCCGCGAGGTTAAATGAAGCCATTTATGGCGACCGGAAAACTCTCATGCAGCTCCTCGCCGCGCTACAGCGGGTTGAGAATAATCCCCCGCCCGCCATTGCGACAGCTCCGAAAGATGCAGCAGAGGTCGCGCGGGCTGCACGGTTGATGTCATCACTAAGCTCTGATCTTAAGAAACGGGCGGATATTTTGGCCTCTCAGTTAGAGGACTCACAAAAGCTGCGAGTTGAAATAGAAGCGCAGCGCACTCGCCTTGATGCGAACGAGAAGACGCTGCAAAAACGCCGCTCACAGATTAGCACATTAGTCTCACAAAAATCCGACTTAGAAAAGTCTGTAACCCAGGACCGAGAAGAGGCTTTGCGCGAAGTTTCTAAACTGGCCTCTGAGGCCAAATCCCTACGCGAGCTGATTGAGTCATTCGAGGCGGCAACAGCAAATATTGGTCCTCGCATTAAACCAGGTAATAACAGACCCAAACCTCGGCAATCCATTGCTGCAAAACCCGTGACACTCCCCAAAGGCGTCAAGAAATTTGCCAGTGCAAAAGGGGATCTGCGCGCACCTGTGCCCGGGCGTATCACACGCAATTATGGCAGCGGCGAAAAAGGTATGAGCGTCTCAACCCGCTCTAAGGCCCAAGTCATCGCGCCTTATGCTGGCCGCATAGAATTTGCGGGAGCTTTTAAAAACTACGACAATGTTGTCATTTTAAATGTAGGGGATGGCTATTTTATCTTAATGACAGGCATGGGACAAACCTATGTCGAAACAGGCGAAAATGTGCGTATTGGAGAACCACTCGGCTTAATGCCTTTTAATGCAAAAGGCGCGAGCAGTCTCTATATAGAGTTTAGAAAGAATGGCAGCACAATAAATCCTAAACCTTGGCTGGGCACGGCTTTCAGTTAGGAACAGAGTTTGCAGTGAATAACTTATAAAGACCTATTTAAAGCACTTTTAATGCAGTTTCCCCTAGTAAGGTTGCAGATGCCGCGATAGATAAAATTATTGTCTCTATATGAGGCAGGTGAATGGACCGGAGAGTCGAATGAAATATGTACTTCCCACGTTAGGCACAGTCGCAGCTATTGCGCTCTTCGCCTTCTCAACGTCAAACCAAACAGCCATAGCCGTTGAGCGTCCATCCTATGATGAAACCTTTCAGCAGTTAGAACTCTTCGCAGACGTTCTGGCGCGCGTGCGCAGTGATTATGTTGTCGATGTCAATGATGGTGAGCTGATTGAGGATGCCATTAACGGCATGCTGCAGTCCCTGGATCCACATTCCTCTTATGTCAGTCCTGATGATTTTCGGGACCTCCAGGTTTCGACGTCAGGTGAATATGGCGGTCTGGGCATGGAAGTCACAACCGAAGAAGGCTTCGTAAAAGTTATTGCACCCATTGATGATACACCGGCCAAACGCGCTGGCGTCAAAGCCGGTGACTATATTACTGAAATTGAAGGCAAGAGCATTATGGGGCTGTCACTAACGGATGCTGTTAACCGCATGCGCGGCAAACCCGGAGAACCTATCACCATCACTGTCGCGCGTGAGGATGAAGAGCAGATGGAAATTACGATGGTTCGTGAAGTCATCAAACGCCAAGTCGTAAAGTATGAAGTCAAAGACGGTGTCGGCTATATTAGAATTTCCCAATTCAATGAAAAAGCCAGTGAAGGACTCGCTGACGCCGTTGCGGGACTTAAAAAAGAATTAGGCGGCAATATCCCCGGTATTGTTCTTGACCTTCGCGGTAATCCCGGCGGACTACTTGATCAATCTATCAAAGTTAGCTCAGCCTTCCTCGATGGCGGCGAAGTTGTTTCAACGCGCGGCCGTACAGCCAAAGACACTGAACGTTATAATGGTGAGCGCGGCGAGTTAGCCAAAGGCATTCCACTGGTTGTTCTGATTGACGGAGCCTCTGCATCAGCGTCCGAAATCGTTGCTGGCGCGGTTCAGGATCGCGGACGCGGTATGGTCTTAGGTATGACATCTTTCGGTAAAGGGTCTGTGCAGTCTGTTATTCCGCTGCGCGGCGGACGCGATGGAGCCCTTCGCTTAACCACGCAGCGTTATTACACGCCTTCTGGACGCTCTATCCAAGGTACGGGAATTGATCCAGACATCTATATCTCGGCTATACCCGATGATGGAAAAGAACAAAAAATTCGCCGTGAAGCGGATTTGCTAAACGCAATCGTAAATGAAAATGCATCTGACGATAAAGAGTCGGAAGAAACTGTTGCTGAAGTTGTTATCGATTACCCACCAGAAGGTTTTGAAATTGAAGAAGATTATCAACTGCAAAAAGCGATTGAACTTCTCAAGAATGGAACCTACCGACAAAAGCTCGCTGACGCAGGTTAAAGCTTCGATGAACGCAGGTCTTAAAACACATTTAAAACGCGGCGTAGCCATTACAGTTTTGGCCTTAGGCTTTGCTGTATGGTCGCCAACACTCTCGGCTAAGCCGCAACCCAAAGACGATAAAGCTGCGCTGGAAAAGCTAGAGCTCTTTGCCGATATCTTTGCACGTGTGCGTGATAATTATGTTGAAGACGTCTCTGATAAAGACCTCATCGAAGCTGCACTTAACGGCGCGCTTGCCTCACTTGACCCGCATTCAGCCTATAGTCCGCCTGCCGAATTTGAAGAGCAGCGCGAAGCTGTTAAACGTGAATATGGCGGCTTAGGAATTGAAGTCACCTCCGAAGCTGGTCTTGTTAAAGTTAATCATGCCATTGAAGATGGTCCAGCTTATGCGGCAGGAATTCGCGGAGGCGATTATATTACGGCGGTCGACGGCGATAAGACTCGAGGCAAAAGTCTGGATGAAGCTGTCAAAGGTATGCGCGGGCTTGCAGGCGATCCAATCACAGTCACAGTGCTCAGCCCTAACAAAGAAGCAAGAGATGTCGTTGTTGTACGCGAAGTCGTACGCGGACGCGCCGTTCGTCACCGCGTAGAACGTGGCTTGGGTTATGTCTTTATCGAGACCTTTAACAATACCAAATTAACCGATGACCTGACCAAAGCTTTAAAATCGCTGGAAAGTGACCTAGGCGGCACCTTACCAGGCCTCATCATAGACATGCGCAGTAATCGCGGCGGCTTGCTGGATCAATCGGTAAGCGTATCCGGCCTGTTCATGGATGGCGGTGAAGTTCTCTCTGCACGTGGCCGTACGCCTGAAGATACAGAACGCTATCATGCAGAACACGGTGAGCTTTATCCCGACATGCCTATCGTCGTTTTGGTAAATTCTGGATCAGCCTCGGCCGCAGAAATCGTCGCTGGTGCCTTACAAGATCGTGGCCGCGCAGTCGTTATTGGGCGGCGCAGTTTCGGCAAAGGCTCTGTGCAATCTGTCATTCCTTTGGTTCAACATGGCGGCGCTTTGCGTATGACGACCCAGCGTTATTACACACCGTCAGGCGCGTCTATTCAAGGCCGCGGGATTATGCCGGATATGCTTGTGGCCATCGCGCCGGATACTGGCGAAATAAAAAAGCGTTTTAGAGAAGACAGTCTTCCGAACTCCCTCTTGAATCCTGATCATTCGGATTACAAAGAAAATCATGACGATATTATCTATCCGCCCGAAGACTGGCCTGAGAGCAAAGATTACCAGCTAGAAAAAGCAGTAGAAGTTTTAAAAACATCAAAACATCGTACGCTTCTGGCGGATCAATCCCGACGCTATAAATTTCCATAAAGCGCTGTATCCCGCATAGACCTTGAGGCCAAATCACCCTAGAGGCGAATTTATGACTGGTCATACCCTTCATACGAGACGCCGCGCTATGGAGCCCTTGCCTTCGCGCAAGAAGCATGCGCTGCTAGTCGCTTGTTTTCTGACAGTTATTCTTGCGGGCGGATATCTTCTGATGAGTTTTGCCGGGAACGCAAATGATGCAACTGTGAAAGGCACGGTTTCAGTTGCGCCCATGCCATTGCCGCCTTCCTCTGATACGCTGGGCGGCGACAGCAAAGCTCTTCCGGACTTCTTAGCAGGCGAAGTCCCAGTAAATGTAAACCCAACTGAAGTTGTAAAACCTGCCCTAGATGCGCTGGGCAATCCTATAAACACGTCCTCCTCGCCTCCGAGCCTATCCGTGGTGACGAGCGGCCAAGGCGTAAGTACTTCTGGCCCTCGCACCATAACGATTGACGGCGCCCCTATCGACGGGAGCAGCTCTGCTCTTGTACCTGCCCCTATTTCAGGTCTGACCCAAATGAGCCCCTATGGCCGCATACCAGCCATTAGCTCGACAGGCATGACGCCGCTTTCCGCTTATAAAAGACCTACAACCGTAATTGCCGGCAAACGACCGGTCTCTGTTATAATCGGCGGCTTGGGCGTCAATCGCAGCCTTACGACTAAAGCGATCAACGAGCTGCCAGCTGATGTGACACTAGCCTTTGCGGCCCATGCCCCTGGCCTCCAAAATTGGATCAATCAAGCTCGCGCCAAAGGGCATGAGGTGCTCATTGAGCTGCCGATGGAATCGGTCGATTTCAACCCCGCAGAACCCGGCGCAGACCGAGCATTGAAGGCTAATAATACCTCAGCAAATATTCGCAATCTCGATTGGATGCTCTCCCGCGCTCAAGGCTATTTTGGCGTCACAAATTATAATGGAGACCTGTTCTTGACCCGCGCCGATATTGCGGCCCCTATTATGGATAAGCTCGCCAAATCAGGGCTGAGTTTTGTCTTTGACGGTTCCGTAAGCGCGCCTAGCCTTTCTGCACTCTCAACAAGCGCAAGACTGCCCTTTGCGAGGGGTTACAACCTAATAGACCCACAACAAGACGCGGCTCTCATACGAAGTGAGCTTTCTCGCCTGACGGCGCAAGCCCAAAACTCTGGTGGCACCATTGGTGTTGGCTTTGCGTATCCAGAAACCATCACGGCCGTCAAAAGCTGGGCCACGGGACTAAGTTCGCAGGGCCTCGTCTTAGCTCCTGCTTCAAGTGCTCTCAGATAACATTATGCCAATCCCTTCAAAAGATATCTCCACCTACCGTCCCGCTGTGGGCATAGCTGTATTCAATAAAGAGGGTCACGTCTGGCTTGGCAAACGTTATGGCGAAAAAGGCCCCCACACATGGCAAATGCCACAAGGGGGCATTGATAAGGGCGAAGCGACAGAAGTCGCAGCAGCCCGGGAATTATGGGAGGAAACAGGCATTCGCCTAAAAGACGTCACTCCCATCGGCGAGGTCAAAGACTGGCTGTTTTATGACTTTCCGCCCGAATATCGCGGAGCAAAAGCGACCAAAGGATGGACGGGGCAACGCCAGAAATGGTACGCCTTTCGGTTTCACGGCAATGAGGGGAAGGTTGATCTGAAATCTCATGGGCCACAAGAGTTTTCAAAATGGAAATGGGCTAAACTGTCAGACGCCCCACAGGTCATCGTCCCGTTTAAACGCAAAGTTTATGAACGGTTGGCATCCGAATTTGAATGCTTTGCCCACCCCATAAAATAGCGTAAGCGCGGTTATGGCTCAAACTTCCATACCGAAAACACATAGCAAAAATGCTATGCTCTTTGTATTGATCACAGTGATGATAAATTCCATCGGCTTTGGGATTATGATTCCTGTTCTACCGGACCTCCTGAAAGAACTCACAGACCTCCCAAATAACCAAGCCGCCCTATATGGCATGTGGCTGACCTTTGTCTTCGCACTGTTCCAATTCATCTGTATGCCCATAGTTGGCGGCCTGTCGGATCGGTTCGGGCGGCGGCCTATTATGCTGTTATCATTATTTGGATTGGGCATTGATTATTTTATTATGGGCTTTGCCCCAACTGTAGCCTTCCTCTTTATTGGACGGATTATTGCCGGAGCCTTTGGCGCAACCTTCAGCACCGCAAATGCCTATATAGCGGACATCAGTCCACCTGAAACACGTGCGCAAAATTTCGGCTTAGTTGGTGCATCATTTGGTGCTGGCTTCATGCTTGGCCCCGTCATAGGCGGCTTGATTGGAGATAGTCTAGGTCCTCGCGCGCCCTTTATAGCCGCCGGTATTCTCTCACTCTTAAATGTCGTTTACGGGATTATTTTTCTTCCAGAAACACTCTCCGAGGATAAGCGCCGTCCCTTTGATTGGAAACGTTCTAATCCTTTGGGGTCTATTCGCTCTCTGGGCCGCATTAAAGGTGTCAAAAGCCTTATCTTTGTACTCTTTCTCTTGGCGACCGCCCACACGGTTTATCCCACAACATTCGCCTTCTCGACCCAGGAAGGGCTTGGATGGACACCAGGTGATATTGGATATTCATTAGGCGCGTTTGGAATAGCCAGTATGATCGTTCAGGGCGGGCTTATTCGCATAATTATTCCAAAGATTGGATTATTTTGGGCCGGCACCATCGGCATGGTCTCAGCTATCATCGCTTATACGATGATGGGCAGCGCGGATAAGGGATGGATAATATATGCGGCAGGGCCATTTGCCGCCTTTGCTGGACTCTACGGACCTGCCCTTACAAATATGATGAGCAGCCGCGTATCAGAGTCGGAACAAGGTGAACTGCAGGGGGCGATTGGTGCGGCGCAAGGATTGGCACTCATGATTGGGCCCTTCGCTATGGCAGGTATGTTTTGGTATTTTGGAGATACAGACAATAAAAGTGCAAGCGGGTTAGAGACATTCCCCGGCAACATTATACGCATGATGGAACATGTCTTTTCAAATATCTCTATCCCGTATATTCCCGGCGCGCCTTTTATAATGGCCGCCCTGCTCGCCCTTATTGCTTTTGTGACCTATGTGATGGTGACAAATAAAGATGACCGAAATGCGCGTTACAGTCCTGCAACTGAGGCCTCAGAATAAAAATAACCTTGTTATCACAAAATATCGCGGTTTATAATATGGCATGACAGAACAGGCACCTACAAAACCTCAAGAAATGTCTCGTTGGAAGGTTACACTTTTCGAAATTTTTGGAGTGACCTTCGGTGATAGACTTTAAAGCCTTGAAGACAATTTGATTAAAACAATCTCTGGCGGCGAACGAAAGCGTGCCGGTAGAATAGACGTCCCAATTCCTGCGGTAATGAAAGCCGTCACTCCATTAACATCGACTAGACCATAAGCATATTTGTGACCTGCTTGTGTCGCTGTTACGCGGCGGCCAATAAATGGAAGATTGATTTGTCCGCCATGTGTATGCCCCGCCACAGCTAAAACGGCATCAGATCTAAGATATGGAAAGCTATCAGGGGAATGCATCATGGCGATAAGGTATGAATTCTCCGCGCAAGCATTAAATGCGCCGCGATCTTCGGATTGAGTGTCGTGATCAGCAAGACCAGCGATGCATATGTTTTCGGGTATGTTGAGCGCTTGGTTGCGTACGACCCGTATCCCTGCCTTGCTCAAGGCTCGACTGACAAATTCAGCGTCATACCACACATCATGATTGCCGATGGAGGCAAACGCGCCCATGGGCGCGTTAAGAGAGGCAAGCTTGGATAAGCCATTTTCTATCTCAGCATTGAAAGCATCGCTATGGTCTGGCCGCTTAACATGACCGTCAATAAAATCACCTGGCATGAGGACAATATCGGGCTTTAGCGCATTCACACGCGCGACGATGTCTTCCACACGGTCCGCTGATACATGAGCGCCGCCGATATGAATGTCAGACAGCAAAGCAATGCGTAAATTAGGCCCCTGATAGCCGTTGGGGGTGATATTTACCTGCCTGATTTTCAGCATTTTAGGCTCAATCAGGAAACCATAGAGCAGGCAAATAATGGCAATGATTATTGGAATAAGCGATAGTTTAATAAGGCGAGGCATAGCCTCTGTTATCTCATCAAAATGGCTAAATTATTGTGAAATAGGGGCGGTTCAGGCCTTAAACGCAAACGAGTGCTTTATACTCACTTTCAGGCTTAATGATTGCAATGGTGTCGCCTTCCCAAATTTCGCCGCCCTGTAGAACGACGGACATCACACCCGTTTTCTTATTCACACTACCATCAGCGCGTTTTTTAACGACGGCTTTGAGCAGACCAGGATGAATAGTGTTGAGCTTCTTGCACGGACTACGCAGGCCTGTGATTTGAATAGCCGCACCGCTCGGAAAATGAAATTCTGTGCCTTCCGACAGTGTCAGAAGGTCAATGCCGCGCGTGACGATATTCTCGCCCATTTGCGCGGGGAGCACCGCAATCCCTTCCTCCGCAAGCTCGTCAAAAAGCTCTGCATGCATAAGATGGACTTGGCGCAGATTAGGGGCTTCTGGATTTTTCCTCTTATCCGAAAGATGCTGCACGGTTTTCCCAGCATGAGCATCACCCTCAACGCCAAAACCCGCGATTAAGGTAATCACGGGCTTCGTTATTTTAGAAAAATTATGCTCAGTGTCAGACGCAACCGCTACAACGGTAACACTCATTATGCTTCGCTCAATTGTGCTTCGAGCAAATCCTGAAGATAGTCTGCCAAAAGTGTAACATCATAGTGACCATTTGCCCATGCTTCATCAGCTGAAGATAACGCAGCATAATAGGGTTCTCGATTTTCTCTGATACGTTCAGGTACAATCTTATTACCGGGTAATAATTGACCAAATTTCAAGCACATCAAGTAGTAACATGCTGCTCGTGCAGTTCTTCCGTTCCCCTCCACAAAAGGATGTATCCAATTTAGTCGCCACAACGCATAGGCCGGGATTAAGGTTGGATGCTCGTGTAAATCCCAGTTTTCATGAATAAACGCAAAAAATCTCTCCATCCAATTGTGTACAGAATTGAAATGAGGCGGGATATGAGAACCTACATATATTGGTTCTTTACGATACCTACCACCAAAATGAATTAGGTTTGCTACTGCTGTGTGGTTCAGCGCCCACAATGTATATTTATCAAAGGCCTCAGGGCCGCTCGACAACCCTATTTCAATACAATTCGTTAAAAGGTCATATTGACGTGCTAAATTCTGTTCTTCTACCCGGCGGTATAAATCTTCATTATCCGACTTACGTACAATCATTAGTAATATCTATGATGCAGCTCTCTTGAGACGAATATTACTTATCGTATCACGAACGCTGTCCTTTGTAATACTATCATTCCCCATAGCATTGCCATAAGCGAAGCTAACACGTTGTTCACGCAATTGTTCTTCAGTTACGTCTTTACCTTTGATGTCTTTTAAAAGTTTTGCGAGAGACGGCTTGATTTCAGGTGTTTTAAGATAAGGTTTACGTGCGGCCATGATTCTATCCTCCAGTTTTCCTATATACTCTTATAAAAATAATGGTTTAACAAGTTACGAATTCTAAGGAAAAGCTTTAAAGGTCCGTGTTACGTAACATCTTAAGCGCCTGCGACGGCTTTAAGCCCGTCAAGATTTTGTTGCATGGCAAGAGCGGCTTCGCCGTCAAGCTCCGCGAGTGCTTTCGTGGCGCTATCAATATCTGCTTGCAGTGCGTCTGCTTTGACATCAGACAGCAAGGCCGCCTTTTCAGCTAAAACGGTTAAGCCATCCGGCGTGACATCTGCAAAACCGCCTTGGACGAAATACTGTGTCTCGGTCCCGTCATTATAAACTGTGATAGCGCCCGTGCGAATAGCCGCCATAAGCGGGCTATGATTAGGCAATATACCCAAATCACCTTCAGATCCCGGAACGTCAACTTGGTCAACATCACCCGTAAATAACTCGGCTTCTGGCGACACGAGTGAGAACTGTAATTTATCAGCCATGAGAGGCTCCTAAACTCTTATCAAAAAGCTTCGACGCTTTTTCAAACTTGTCGCGACAAGCTGTATTACAGAAGCCAACAACATTTCCGTTATAAGTTGTTAGCGCATCCGCACTAACAGCATCACCCGACCAAGGACATATATCATTGATACAGTCTTTGATATTGAGTGTTTTATCCAATTAGGCTGCCTCAGCTGCCATCTTAGCCGCTTTTTCAATCACGTCTTCAATACCGCCGACCATGTAGAAGGCTTGCTCGGGCAGATGGTCATAGTCACCTTCAACAAGACCTCTAAAAGAGCGGACTGTATCTTCGAGCGGCACTTGGATGCCCGGTGAACCTGTAAAGATTTGGGCAACGTCGAATGGCTGTGAGAGGAACTTCTCAACTTTACGGGCGCGGGCAACAGTTGTCTTATCTTCTTCTGATAATTCATCCATACCGAGAATGGCGATGATGTCTTGCAGTGACTTATAACGCTGCAAGATTTCTTGAACCTGACGCGCCACTTCGTAATGCTCGACGCCAACTGTGCGCGGCTCGAGGATACGTGATGTAGAGTCAAGCGGGTCAACCGCAGGGTAAATACCTTTTTCAGAAATCGCGCGGTTCAGAACCGTTGTCGCGTCCAAATGGGCAAAGGATGTCGCGGGTGCCGGGTCAGTCAAGTCATCGGCTGGAACATAAATCGCCTGAACAGAGGTAATAGAGCCTTTGTTTGTTGATGTAATACGTTCCTGCATTTGGCCCATTTCAGTGGCCAGTGTCGGCTGATAGCCCACAGCAGAAGGAATACGTCCCAATAGCGCGGACACTTCGGAACCCGCTTGTGTGAAGCGGAAAATATTATCGACGAAGAACAGCACGTCTTTACCTTCTTCATCACGGAAATATTCAGCTTGTGACAGACCTGTAAGGGCAACACGGGCACGGGCTCCGGGAGGCTCATTCATTTGACCATAAACGAGCGTCGCGCGGCTCTCACCTTCGAGGTTAATCACGTTAGATTCAATCATTTCGTGGTAAAGGTCATTCCCTTCGCGTGTCCGCTCACCAACACCAGCGAAAACAGAGTAACCGCCGAAGAGCTTCGCGATATTGTTGATAAGTTCCATGATGAGAACTGTTTTACCAACACCCGCACCCCCGAAGAGACCAATTTTACCACCTTTTGAGTAAGGGCAAAGAAGGTCGATAACTTTAATTCCTGTCGCGAGAACTTCTGTTTCAGTCGCTTGGTCAACAAGCGGCGGAGCTTCTTTATGGATAGATGCCATCACTTTTGTTTTGATCGCGCCGCGCTCATCAATCGGCTCACCGATGACGTTCATGATACGGCCAAGTGTCTCAGGGCCAACAGGAACAGTTATCGGCGCTTTCAGGTCTGTTACGGCTTGGCCGCGAACAAGGCCTTCCGTCGCGTCCATCGCAATGGTACGCACTGTGCTTTGTCCCAAATGCTGAGCCACTTCGAGAACCAGGCGGTTGCCTTGGTTTGAAGTTTCAAGCGCATTTAGAATTGTCGGCAAATCACCGTCAAACTCTACATCAACAACCGCGCCAATGACTTGCTTGATACGGCCCGTCGCTTTGATAGCGGTGGTTTTTGCTTTCGCAGGCGCACGCTTTTTAGCGGGAGCCTTCTTTTTTACTGCTGCTTTAGCCATGGGTGTTTTCCTCTAGCTTTAAAGCGCTTCCGCGCCTGAAATAATTTCAATCAGTTCAGATGTAATCCGAGCCTGACGTGTTCTGTTAAATGTAAGGGTGAGCTTATCGATCATATCGCCCGCGTTGCGTGTGGCATTATCCATAGCAGCCATTTTAGAGCCCATCTCGCCCGCTTGGTTTTCAAGCAAAGCCGTAAAGATTTGGGTGTTAATGTTGCGCGGCAAGAGCACTCGCAAAATACCTGATTCATCTGGCTCATAAGTATAAATTGCGCCATTTAGATCAGGTACAAAGACTTGATCCGCTGCATGTTCGCCTGGCGTGTCGTCTTCTACGCCCATACCCGCAATCGCAGGAATAAGCGTTCTAGCGACAGGTGTTTGCGTCATGACATTTTCAAACTCAGAGAAGATCAGCTTACAAATATCAAATTCGCCGCGTTCAAACATGGCCGTGACTTGCTCACCAATACGCTGCGCAATACCCGCATGTAGTTTACGCTCTTCTTTAAGAGAGATATATTCGACAACGCGGTCATCATAAAGACGATTTAATTGGTCATAGCCTTTCTTCCCGATGAGGAAGAGCTTGACTGTTTTTCCCGCTTTTTCGAGCGCAACAATTTCTTCGCGCGCCTTACGCACAATATTAGTATTGAAACCGCCGCAAAGACCGCGATCCGCTGTCGCAATAACGAGCAGCACAGTCTCAGACTTACCGTTACCCACAAGCAATTCAGGCGCATCGCCCGCATCGCTCATAGAATTGGCCAGGTTTTGTATCACCGCGCCAATACGGTCAGAATAAGGACGTGATTTTTCAGCCGCGTCCTGCGCCTTACGCAGTTTCGCCGCCGCAACCATCTGCATGGCCTTGGTGATCTTCTGCGTATTTTTAACGCTTTTGATCCGGTTCTGAAGCTCTTTTAAAGAAGCCATTTTATTTAGAGTCCTCGAAGCTTATGTCGCGATAATTCAAACCGCACTTTGTTGGTAATACTAATTCAGCGGATAAGGGGACATTAAACATTTCTGCCATGCCCTGAATCCGCGTCAAAGCCGTCATGATTATACGAGGACGCCAGTATTTTCCAGCGAGCGCCTTAACTTTTACGTCATTCTGATACAGCACAATGTTAGACGTTGTCTGAACATTTGAAATAAAGCTCTCTTGGCGAGTATCAACTGCAACAGCATCATAAATACAGCTACATTCTGCATCCGTGAAGGGTTGACCTTTCTGTGTTGCGGTTGGGCGTTTTGATTTTTTAATATCAGACCCACATTGAAAAGCGGTTTTTATGTCAGTACTTGAAAGGCCATTAGCCATATCTTGCTCAAGAGAGCCTTTCGCATTAGTCGCAAACGACAAGCCCAGAACCAAAACTATGGAGGTCGCACTAAGATATGTCCGCAAAGACGTCATCAATTAAGCGGCGAAGTTCGCGTTGTCTCTACTCCGTGGCGTTCCGTTCCTTGTCAAATCCTGATTAGAGCCGAGCGCAAAAAGTGGTTTCTATATAGTACCTATATAGGTACTATATAGTACTATATAGTACCTATATAGGTACTATATAGTACTATATAGTACCTATATAGGT
>ENA-ORXM01002750-ORXM01002750.1-marine-metagenome-genome-assembly--contig:-NODE-2750-length-19500-cov-8.899140_pt1 | contig 19500 bp, 18 predicted proteins | sample MGYA00237867_ERZ511480 | MGnify/ENA primary metagenome ERZ511480 (study PRJEB26309, sample SAMN06266103) | marine metagenome | isolation source: Algal blade | place: United Kingdom:Sidmouth, United...
ACACGGTCAGGTCGGGCACCACGGCGGCCTCGTCCGCCAGGCGCATCAGCCGCCGTGCCCCGGCGACCGAGCCGGGTTCGATGCCGACGAACCCCAGTCGCTCCAGCACGCGGCTCAGACTCGCCTCGTCGATCAGCGCGACGTGACGCCGATGACGGCAGCAGGCGTCCACCAGGGCGGCACACGCGAGCGGGTCCCACCAGGCCGGGTGGTTCAGGTAGACGAGCACCGGACCCGGGGCGTTCGACGGGAACCGCTCGACGCCGGCCGCCCTGACGGCCGCGAACTGCCGACCCAGCAAGCGGCGGTTGTAGCGCAGGAAGCCGTCTCGCAACCAGCCCGGGGTACGCGGCGGCAGCACCGGACGGCGGTCGATCACGCGACGCTCGCCGAGGCCTCCGTGCCGGCGCCGAGCGACACGCTGTCGGTGTCGAGCGCGTCGGCCGCGATCCAGCCGGACATCAGCGCCATCGGCATGCCCGGCCCGGGGTGGGCCGCGCCGCCCGCGAGGTATAGCGCACGCACATCCTCGCTTCGGTTGGCCGGCTTGAACGCGCCCATCCACTTGCCGTGACTTGCCAGCCCGTAGATCGCGCCGTCCAGCACCGAGTAGCGGTCGTTGATGTCCTGCGGGGTGAGATGACGCTCGACGACGATGTGATCCTCGATGTCCTCCATGCCGGCCACGCGCTTGAGCTTGTCGAGAATCACCTGCCGGTAGCCCGGGTACATCGCGTTCCAGTCCTGACCGGGCCGAAGGTACGGCGTGTGGACGAGGATATAGAGCGCCTCGCCACCGTCCGGCGCCACCGAAGGCTCGGTCCGCGACGGTGCGCAAAGGTCGACAACGGCTTCCGGGCCGTCGACGGGCTGACTCTCGCGCTCGAGGATGGCGAGTTCCTCGTGCTCGTCGGCCCCTCGGGGTGCGGCAAGTCGACCGCGCTCCGGATGATCGCCGGACTCGAGGAGATCAGCGAAGGGGAGCTGTTCGTCGGTGAGCGGCTGCTGAACGACCTCGCGCCGAAGGATCGCGACGTCGCGATGGTGTTCCAGAACTACGCGCTGTACCCGCAGATGACAGTGGGCCAGAACATCGGCTTCCCGCTGAAGCTCCGGCGCACGCCGAAGGACGATCGCGAGGACCAGGTTCGCCGTGCGGCCTCGATCCTGGAGCTGATGGAGCAGCTGGCGAAGAAGCCCGGGCAGCTGTCCGGCGGCCAGCGCCAGCGCGTGGCGATGGGGCGCGCGATCGTGCGCCGCCCGTCGCTGTTCCTGATGGACGAGCCGCTGTCGAACCTCGACGCGAAGCTCCGGGTGCAGATGCGCGCCGACATCGCCGGCATCCAGAAGGATCTCGGCGTCACGACCTTCTACGTCACGCACGATCAGGTCGAGGCGATGACGATGGGCCACCGCGTGGCGGTCATCAAGGACGGGGTGCTGCAGCAGGTGGCCGCGCCGGAGGACCTCTACGCGCGGCCCGAGAACGTCTTCGTCGCCGCCTTCATCGGCTCGCCGTCGATGAACCTGTGCGAGGGCACGCTGCGCCGCGACGGTGCCGGTTACTGGGCCGAGCTCGGCGACCAGGTCTTGGGCGTGCCGGCCGAGACCGTCGAGTCACGGCCCGCACTGGCGGAGCACCTCGACGAACCGATCGTCGTGGGCTTTCGCCCCGAGCACCTCGAGGACGCCTCGCTCGTGCCGGACCACCCGCCGGACCGGCGCCTGACGGCGACCGTCGCGGTACGCGAGGCGCTGGGCGCCGAGACGCTCGTTCACTTCCCGATCGCCGCCGCACCGATCGACAGCGGCGATCCGGACGCGCTTGACGAGCTCGGCGGGCGCGAGTCGTGCCGCTGCACCGCGCGGTTCGGACCGGCCACCCGGGCGCGGGTCGGGGACCGGATCGAGATCGCGCTCGACACCGCGCACCTGCACTTCTTCGATCCCCGGACGCACCTGGCGATCTGAGCCGGCGGCCCGGTCGGCTCGGCCGCCCGGCGCGCTACCTCAACGCCCGCCGGCGTCGATCACCAGCTCCGCGCAGCGATCCCCGAGCATCATCGCCGGGGCGTTCGTGTTGCCCGCGTTGATGTCCGGCACCGCCGACATGTCGCACACCCGCAGGCCCTGCACGCCGCGCACGCGAAGCTTCGAGTCCAGCACCGCCATCGGATCCCCGTCGCGACCCATGCGCGCGGTGCCGCACGGGTGGTAGTTGGTCTTCACGAAGCGCTTGCAGTGGGCGCGCAGGGTGGCGTCGTCGTCGCGCCCGTCCGGCGGAACCGCGATGCGTGCGATGCGGCTCGCGAGCGGCGTCTGTCGCATCGCCTCGAGAAAGAAGCGCTGGCCGCGCATCATCGTTCGCATGTCGTCCTCGTGCGCGAGCAGGTTCGGCGACACGCGCGGCATCGCGGCCGGATCCGCCGAGGCGAGCCGCACCTCGCCGCGCGACTTCGGCTTGAGCACGACCGTCGTGATCGTCATGCCGTAGTCGTTCTGCACGAGATCGAGCGCATCGCGATCGAGGTAGACGACCGGTACGCAGAAAGCCTGCACGCTCGGCGGCGCCTCGGGGTCCTCGGGGTTCACGAAGGCGCCGGCCTCGACGCCTGCGGAGGTGACGGGCCCCGAGCCGAAGAGCTTCAGCTGCAGCCCGTTCCTGAGCATGCGCCAGCCCTCGCCCTGGCGGTGGTAGCCGTAGGGTCCGTTGGCGAGCGCCGTCATCGGCACCTCGGGATGATCGATCAGGTTCCTGCCCACGCCCGGGAGATCCACGGCACAGGCGATGTCGTGCTCGGCGAGCCGCTCCGGATCCCCGAGGCCCGAGAGCATCAGCAGCTGCGGCGTCACGAGCGCGCCCGAGCCCAGCACGATCTCGCTGTCGGCGTGCACCGTGTGCTCACGGCCGATCCTGTCGCGGTACACCACCGCACGGGCGCGGCCGCGTTCGAGCACGATCCTTCGGACCGTGCAGCGCAGCCGCACGACGAGGTTCGGGTTTCCCTCGAGCGGCGCGAGGTGCGAGTAGACGGCCGAGCACCGGCGGCCCGCGCGGTTCATGAACTGGTAGAAGCCGACGCCGCGCTGAGAGGCGCCGTTGAAGTCGGTGTTGAACGGCTCGCCCATGGCCTGTACCGCCTGGACGAACCAGCGCGAGACCTCGTTGACGTGGCCGGGATCGGACACGTGGAGCGGGCCGTCGGTGCCGTGGCGCACGTCGCTCAGCCGCTCGTTGCCCTCCATGGCCCGGAAGTGCGGCAGCACGTCCTCCCAGCCCCAACCGACCGCGTCGTTGTTGCCGTGCAGGAGCTCCTGCCACGCGTCGTAGTCGGCGGGGCGCCCGCGCATGTAGACCTGCGCGTTGACGGACGATCCGCCGCCGAGCACGTTGGCCTGCGGGATATCGTGCACGCGTCCGTCGAGGTGCGGCTGTGGCTCGGTGCGGTGATAGCGCATGAACCGCGAGCCGTTGATCAGCTTGAAGATCCCGGGCGGCATGTCCAGCAGCGGGTGGCGATGCGAGTGTCCGGCCTCCAGCACGAGCACGCGCGCCCCCGCCCGTACCAGGCGCGCGGCCGCGACGCAGCCCGCGGAGCCGCCGCCGACGACGATGTGGTCGAAGGTCTCGCTCACCGCTTCGGGGACTTCGTCGAGGGCGGGGGGGCGTCGAAGGTCACGCGCACGTACTCCCAGGCCGCGTCCAGGTGGCGTTGCAGCGCGAGCTCCGCCCCGTCGGCGTCGCGCTCGACGATGCAGGCGAAGATCTCGCCGTGGCTTCGGTGGTTCATCGCGTTGCGCTCGGGCGATCGGGGCATGCGCTCCCATTGCGGGGCGAGCCACGCGGTGTAGGCCGAGTGCACGGCCGGGAAGATCGGGTTCCTCGGCAAGCGGTAGAGCACGCCGTGGAAGGCGACGTCGGTCGCGTAGAACGCGGCCGAATCGGGAATCGCCGCCTCGTTGTCGTCCAGCGCCGCGCGCAACTCGTCGATGTCCCGCTTCCTGGCGCGCAAGGCCGCCTCGCGCACCAACGCGCGCTCGAGGAACAATCGCGATTCGTAGAGGTTTCGCACGCCCCGCTCGTCGCCGAGCAGGTGCTCGACGATGCCGCCCACGGCGGCGAACGCCGACTCGATGCCCGGCTTCCTGACCAGCGGCCGGAACCGAGGCCGGCTTTCGATCAACCCGCGGTGGCTGAGCGTGGTGATCGCCTCGCGCACCACCGTCCGGCTGGTGCCGAATCGCTTGACCAGGTCCCGCTCCGCCGGCAGCGGCGCGCGGTCGGCGAGCGTGCCCGACAGGATCTGGTCCTCGAGGTAGCGGACGACCCGGGCGGAGGCCCGCTCGTCCGTCGCCCCGCCGTCCGCGCCCGGATCCGGATCGACGGTAGTGCTCTGGTTTGACGTGGCGGAAGCCATCTGCTGATTCTGGAACCGAAAGTGCGTCGAAGCATACCCGAGGATTTGGATCTACCAAAATTGTCGATGCGGCAAGATCCGTGTACGCGTGCGCCATCGGTAGCTCGGCGCGCTCGGCCACGCGAGAGCAGCCTGCCCATGGATCGCGTGACGGTGGCCGTCCACGCGAACGGCGGTTTCGCAGGGGGATCACGGCGCCGGTGGTGCTGGTGCGGGTCGGCTGGCTGCAGCCGGAGATCGACATCGGAATCGAGCTCACGGTGATCGCCGCGGTCGTGCCGGGTGGCACGCGCCTGTCCGATAGCTCGGGCATCGTCGTCGGTAGCGTGCTCGGGGCCGTCTTCCCGGTGCTGATCGGCAGCGGCCTGAACCTGCTGAACACCTCGCCCTGCATCCGCGACAGGGTGCGCGGTGGCGCGCTGCCGATCGCGGTGAACGTTGCCGCCCGTCGACCCATCGCCAGAGCCGGCAGTTGCGGGGCGAGAAGGCCGAGCCGCTGCGGACACAGGGTTCGGTGCCCGCCCGGAATGAGACGAGGGTATCGATCGGATGCCGATATGGGTTCACCAAACGAAGGGCAGCGGAAGGTCGTCAAAGGCTTTCGATGCCCATTCCCGTGGTTGACCGCTGCACGACTTCCCCGGTAAGATTGTTTTGGTGGTACCAAAATGATGCCGTACAGGAGCGCTCGCTTGACCGAATTGTCCTTGCACGCCGGTGCCGAAGGCGATGCGCTGTCCATGTACATCGACGGCGCCTGGGTCGGCGCCGACCGGGCGGAGCGCATCGAGGTCGAGAACCCGGCGAACGAGCGCACCGTCGCCACCATCGCGGAGGGGTCGGCCGACGACGCCCAGCGCGCGCTCGAGGCCGCCCGTCGCGCGGCACGGGCCTGGGCGCGCGTGCCGGCGTTCGAACGCGGGCGACTGGTCGCGCGGCTGGCCGATGCGGTCGCTGCCGATGCGGACCGGCTCGCCCGCATCGTGGTGGCAGAGCAGGGCAAGCCGCTCGACCAAGCGCTCGGCGAGGTCGGCGCCGCCGAGAACCTGCTGCGCTATGCCGCCGAGAACGCTCGGCGGATCCGTGGCGACATCCTGCCGTCCGACCACGTCGACGAGGAGATACACATCCGGAGCGTGCCGCACGGCGTGGTGGTCGGGCTGACCGCCTGGAACTACCCGCTGGCGCTCGCCGCACGCAAGCTCGGCCCCGCGCTGGTCGCGGGCAACGCCTTCGTGCTGCTGTCGCACGAGTTCACGCCGCTGTCCGGCCTGGAACTGGCGGCGCTGGCCGATCGCGTCGGCTTCCCGCCGGGGCTGTTCAACGTGCTGACCGGGCGGGGCCGGGTGGTCGGGCAGGCTCTGGTGGAGAGTCCCCTGACGAACATGATCACGATGACCGGCAGCACGCGCGCGGGCCAGGAGATCTACGCGGCGGGCGCGAAGGGGCTGAAGATCATCCGGCTGGAGCTCGGCGGCAAGGCGCCGCTGATCGTCATGGACGATGCCGACCTGGAACTTGCCGTGACGTCGGCGGTGGCGGCGCGCTTCACCAACTGCGGTCAGGTGTGCACCTGCAACGAGCGCATGTACCTGCATCGCCCGATCGCGGCCGAGTTCACCGAGCGCTTCGTCGATCGCGTGAAGGCGCTCAGCATCGCTGACCCGATGAGCTCGCCCGACCTGGGCCCCAAGATCAGCGGCGGCGAGGTGGAGAAGGTCGCCGCCATCGTCGAGGCGGGCCGCGCGGCCGGTGCCGAGGTCCTGCTCGAGGGCGGTCCGCTGGAAAGCGGCGACTACGCGAGGGGGCACTGGTACGCACCGACCGTGCTCTCGGTCGAGGACAACGCGTCCCCGCTGATGCAGCAGGAGATCTTCGGCCCGGTGGTGCCGCTGATGGCGGTCGATTCGCTGGAGCAGGCGATCGAGTGCGCCAACCGCACCGCGTTCGGGCTGTCCGCCTACGTGTACACCGCGGACCAGCGACGCATCATGCGGGCGGCTCAGGCGCTCGACTTCGGCGAGCTGTACGTCAACCGCGGCATCGGCGAACAGGTACAGGGCTTCCACACGGGCTGGAAGCGCTCCGGCCTGGGCGGGGAGGACGGGAAGTACGGTTTCGAGGGCTACCTCAGGAAGCAGACGATGTACCTGAGCTGGGCCTGACAGGGATTACGGCCGGATCGGCACGATCGCAACCAACAAGAAGAGCACATCATGAAACGACGAACCTTCGCACGCGCTTCGGCGCACGTCCTGGCGGGCGCCGGCATCGCACTGGCGATCGGCGTATCCGCCGCGTCGGCCCAGGACCTTCCGCCGCTCGAGAAGAAGGAGCGCTACAAGGTCGGCTTCTCCCAGATGGAGAGCAACAACCCCTGGCGCATCGCCGAGACGAAGTCGTTCGCCGACACCGCCGAGGAGTGCGGCTGGGACCTGATTTCCACCGATGCGGCGGGCTCCGCCGCCAAGCAGGTGGCCGACGTCGATTCGATGATCGCGCAGGGCATCGACGTCCTCTTCCTGCCGCCACGCGAGGAGAAGCCCCTGATCCCGGCCGTCATGAAGGCCAAGGCCGCGGGCATCCCGACCTTCCTCGTCGACCGCTCGGTCGACCCGAACGTCGCCCAGGCCGGGCGCGACTACGTCGCCTTCCTCGGCTCCGACTTCATCGACCAGGGCAGGCGCGTCGCCGAGTGGACGCTCGAGAACTTCGAGGGCGACGAGGGGGTCATCGTGGAGCTCGAGGGCACCACCGGGTCGTCTCCCGCGAACGATCGCAGGAAGGGCTTCGACGACGTCATGGCACAGCATGACAACATGCAGATCGTCGCCTCGCAGTCCGGCGACTTCGCGCGCGATCAGGGTCGCCAGGTCATGGAGACGCTGCTGCAGGCGCACCCGGACGTCAACATCGTCTACGCGCACAACGACGAGATGGCGATCGGCGCCATCCAGGCGCTGGAGCTCGCGGGCAGGAAGCCCGGCGAGGACGTGTTGATCGTGTCCATCGATGGCACACGCGACGCGCTGCAGGCGATCATCGACGGCAAGATGGGCGTCACGGTCGAGTCCTCGCCGTTCTTCGGCCCGCTCGCCTGCGACGTCATGAAGCGCTATGCCGATGGCGAGACCATCGAGCCGTGGGTGCAGGTCGAGGATCGCATCTTCACCGCCGCCAACGCCGCCGACCACATCGACGAGGCGTACTGATGGGCACGGGCGACGCGCCCCTGTTGTCGATGCGCGGCATCGGCAAGTCCTTCGCAGGCTCGGTTGCGTTGGACGGCGCGTCGCTCGCGATCGGTGCCGGCGAGGTGCACGGGCTGATCGGGCAGAACGGCGCGGGCAAGTCCACGCTGATCAAGATCCTGACCGGCGTCTACGTGCGCGACTCAGGCTCGGTGGAGTTCGAGGCTCGGCCACTGAGCGTGGCCTCGCCGCGCGAGGCGCAGGCCGCCGGAATCTCCACGATCTACCAGGAGCTCACCCTCGTGCCGCTCAGGAGCGTGACCGAGAACGTCACGCTCGGCTACGAGCCGCGCACGCGCCTGGGCACGATCGACTGGCGCGCGGCGCACGCGCGCACGCGCGAGATCCTGACGGGTTTCGGCATCGAGGTCGACGTGCGCGCGCCGCTCGGGGAGTCCTCCACCGCGATCCAGCAGCTCGTCGCGATCGCGCGGGCGGTGTCGCTCGAGGCACGGCTCGTGATCATGGACGAGCCGACCTCCTCGCTCGACGAGCGCGAGGTCTCGTTGCTGTTCTCGGTGGTGCGGCGCCTGAAGGCATCCGGCACCTCGGTGCTGTACGTGTCGCACTTCCTCGACGAGCTGTTCGCGATCTGCGATCGGGTGACCGTCATGCGCGACGGCGCCACCGTGGCCGACCACGCGATTCGCGAGTGCTCCAAGTCGTCGCTGATCGCCGAGATGCTCGGGCGCGACGTCGGCGAGATCGAGTCGGCGGGCATGACCGAGCTCGGGGGCGCCACGGTCGAGACCGGAGACCTGGTGTTCGAGGCGACGGGGGTCGCGACGAGCCGCCGGCTCGGCCACCTGGACCTCGCGGTGCGCGGCGGCGAGATCGTCGGGCTCGGGGGACTGCTCGGCTCGGGTCGCACCGAGGCGGCGCGCGCGGTGTTCGGGGCCGATCCGCTGAGCTCGGGCACGCTCGTGTTCGCGGGTCGGGACCGGCCACCGCGGACGCCCGCCGAGGCCATAGCTGCAGGGATAGGCTTTCTGACCGAGGACCGCAAGGCCGAAGGGATCGTGCCGCACATGTCGGTGCGCGAGAACCTGACCCTCGCGCTGCTGCCCGCGCTGACGAAGGCCGGACGCATCCGCCGTGCCGACGAGCGCGAGCTGGTCGAGCGGTTCATCGCGTCGCTCGGCATCAAGACGTCCGGCATGGACCAGCCGATTCGCGAGCTCTCCGGCGGCAACCAGCAGAAGGTGCTGCTGGCACGCTGGCTCGCGATCCACCCGAAGCTGCTGATCCTGGACGAGCCGACGCGCGGGGTCGACGTCGGGGCGAAGTTCGAGATTCAGGCGATCATCCGCGAGCACGTCGAGCGCGGCGTCGGGGTGCTGCTGATCTCCTCGGAGTTCGAGGAGCTCGTCGAGGGTGCCGATCACATCGTGGTGATGCAGGACGGCGTGTCGGTCGGACGCATGAGCAACCCCGGCATCACCGAGGAACGACTGGTCGCCGCGATCGCGCATTCGGGAGCCGTGGACGCCGTCGAACCCGTGCGGGGGACGGCGTGAGCGACGTCGTTCCGGGCGCCGCGGACGGTCGCCGGTCGCGAGGCGGCCTCGCCTGGCGATCGCGGCTCGCGCGTCACGGCACGCTGATCGCGCTGGTGGCGCTGCTGCTCGTCAACGTGCTGTTCACGCCGAACTTCCTGCACCTGCAGACGCTGTTCGTGAACATCAGCCAGGTCGCCACCATCGCGATCGTGGCGGTCGGCATGACGCTCGTGATCGCCACGGGCGGGATCGATCTGTCGGTCGGAGCGGTCATGGCGCTCGCCGGCGCTCTTGCGCCGCCGATCTTCGGCTCCGACTTCGCCGTCGCCCACCCCGCGCTCGGGCTCGCCGCCGCGATCGGTCTGCCGCTGCTCGTCGCGATGGCCTGCGGTGCGTTCAACGGCGTGATGATCAGCGTGCTGCGCGTGCAGCCGATCATCGCGACGCTGATCCTGTTCATCTCGGGGCGCGGCATCGCGCAGGTGCTCACCAACGGCAACCTGCAGACCTTCTCGAACCCCGCGTTCAGCTATCTCGGGACAGGGCGCGTGTTCGGGCTGCCCTTCCAGGGCTGGCTCGCGCTGGGCATCGCGGCCGCGGCCTTCTGGGTCGTCACCCGCACCATCCACGGTCGACACCTGCTCGCCGTCGGGGGCAACGAGCGCGCCGCAGAGCTCTCCGGCGTGCCGGTCCGGCGCGTCAAGATCGGCGTGTACATGGTCTGCGCCTTCCTGTCCGGAATCGCCGGGCTCGTGGTCGTGGCGATCAACTCGGCCTCGGACGCGGCCAGGAACGGTCAGCTCATGGAGCTCGACGCGATCGCGGCGGCCGTGGTCGGCGGTGCCCTGCTGCAGGGCGGCCGAGCGCCGGTGTTCGGCGCGTTGCTCGGGGCCGTCATCATCCAGCTGGTCAAGTACACGCTGCTGGCCAACGGCATCGAGGACGAGGTGGCGCTGATCGCGAAGGCGGCGATCATCGTCGCGGCGGTGGCGCTGCAGCAGGGGAGGCGCGAATGAGCGCGTCCACGACGCCGGGTCCCGGCACGGGCCCGGGCGGATTCGACCTGGACCTCAGATCCGCGCTGCGCGGCAGCGGACAGACCGTCGGCGTGTTCGTGGCGCTGGTGGCGCTCATCACGTTCGGCGTCCTGCGCTACGAGAACTTCGGCGGCGCGTACAACATCGCCTCGTTCCTGAACTACAACGCGATGTTCATCCTGATATCGATCGGGATGTGCCTCGTGATCATCACCGGCGGGATCGATCTGTCGGTGGGCTCGGTGGCGGCCTTCAGCTCGGTCTGCGCGGCCTACCTGAGCCCGTACGGCATCCAGGTGGCGCTGCCGGGCGGCGTGCTCGCCGGTGTCGCCTTCGGTGCGATCAACGCGTTCGTGATCCTCGTACTGCGCGTGCCGCCGTTCATCGCGACGCTGGCCACCCTGCTCGGTGCGAAGGGCGGATCGCTCGTTCTCAGCGGGGCCGAGACCATCGCGGTCGATTGGGGCAGCAACTTCACGAAGCTCGGCATGGAGAAGGCCTTCGACACGGTGCCCTGGAGCATCCTGATCTGCGCCGTCGTGGCCGTCGGTGCCTGGGTCATGCTCGAGCGCACCTCCCTCGGGCGGACCCTGCTGGCGATCGGCGGCGGCGAGGAGGCCTCGGTGCTGATGGGCCTGAGGGTCGGCCGGGCGAAGGCCTTCGCCTACCTGTTCAGCGGCGGCTGCGCGGGGCTCGCGGGCGTCTTCCTGGCATCGGGCTTCGGCGCTGGCCAGCCGCTCGAGGGCGTCGGCTGGGAGCTTTCGGCCATCGCCTCGGTGGTGGTCGGCGGCACGCTGCTGACGGGTGGGCTCGGCTCCATCACCGCTACGGTCCTGGGTGCGCTACTGCTCGGGCTCGTGTTCAACATCCTGAACTTCGAGAACGGCCTCGGCACGATCTCGCTCAGCGCCTACTGGCAGCAGGTGATCCGCGGGGGCTTCCTGTTCCTCGTCATCCTGCTGCAGATGCACGTCGCCAGGCGACGCCTGCCGCGTCGATCACCCCTTCGAGAGGACACCGACCCATGAGTGCAACGGGCGCACAGCCGGCCGCCTACTACACCGGCAACAGACAGTTTTCCCTGGAGAGGGCGGAGCCGGTCCCGCCGGCCGCCGGCGAGGTCCGCATCGAGGTCGCGTTCTGCGGTATCTGCGGCACCGACCTGCACGTCTACCTCGGTCACATGGACCAGCGGATCGGCGACCATCGCGTGATCGGCCACGAGATGTCCGGTACCGTCGACGTCGTCGGCGAAGGCGTCACCGACTGGAAGGCGGGGGACCGCATCGTCGTGCGTCCGCTGGACGCCTGCGGGACGTGTTCCTCTTGCCGGCGCGGCTACCGCCATGTCTGCCAGAGGCTGAAGTTTCTCGGGCTCGACACCGACGGCGCGTTCCAGCGCTACTGGACCGTGCCGGCGCACACGCTGCATGGTGTGCCTGACGAGTTGCCGCTGGATCTCGCGGCTCTCATCGAGCCGGCCGCCGTGGCCTGCCACGACGTGCGCCGGGGCCGCGTCCAGGCGGGCGAGGACGTGCTGGTGATCGGTGGCGGGCCGATCGGCATGCTCGTGGCGCTCGTCGCCCAGGGCGCCGGGGCGAACGTCACGGTCTCCGAGGTCAACGAGCATCGGCTCGCCATGGCGAAGGACTTCGGTTTCGCCACGCTGAACCCAAAGGCGTGCGATCCGGTGGCCGCGCTCGTGGAGGCCACGGACGGCAAGGGCGCGGACGTCGTGTTCGAGGTGTCCGGCACCCAACCGGGGGTGGATCTCATGACCGCGGTGACCGCCACGCGCGGGCGCATCGTCATGGTCGCGATCCACGCGACGAAGCCTGCGGTGGATCTCTTCCAGTTCTTCTGGAAGGAGATCGAGATGCTCGGCGCACGGGTCTACGAGCCCGAGGACTACGACGAGGCGATCCGCTTCGTCGCCGCCGACCTCGACAAGGCTCGGCGCCTCATCACGAGCATCAAGGAACTGCCCGAGCTGCAGGCGGCCTTCGAGGAGCTCGCGGGCGACCCGAAGGCGATGAAGACGCTCATCCGCTGCTCTGCGGGGGCCACGGCATGAGCGTGCTCGACGCGTTCGACCTGTCCGGCAGGACGGCGCTCGTCACCGGCTGCAAGCGTGGCATCGGCCGCGCGATGACCGAGGCGCTGGCCGAGGCCGGTGCCGACATCGTCGGTGTAAGTGCCACCCTGGAATCGGAGAACAGCGAGGTGGGCAGGGCGGTCGAGGCGCTGGGTCGGAGGTTCACCGGTCACGCCTGCGACTTCTCGAATCGGGCCGCGCTGACGGACTTCACGGCGCATCTCGAGAGCACGCACCCGGACATCGACATCCTCGTCAACAACGCCGGCACGATCCGTCGCGCACCCGCCGCGGAGCACCCCGATGCGCTGTGGGACGAGGTCATCGAGGTGAATCTCTCGGCGCAGTTCATCCTGACCCGCGAGGTCGGTCGGCGGATGGTCGAGCGCGGTCGCGGCAAGGTGATCTTCATGGCCTCCTTGCTGACCTTCCAGGGCGGCATCACGGTGCCGGGCTACGCGGCCAGCAAGGGCGGGATCGGCCAGCTGACGATGGCGTTCGCCAACGAGTGGGCGGGCAGGGGCGTGAACGTCAACGCGATCGCGCCGGGCTACGTCCGCACCGACAACACCCAGGCCTTGCAGGACGACAAGGGCCGACACGACGCGATCCTGACCCGGGTCCCGGCCGGACGCTGGGGCGAGACCGACGACTTCAAGGGACCCGCGGTGTTCCTGGCCTCCCGTGCAGCGGACTACATGCACGGCACGATCGTGACCGTGGACGGCGGCTGGATGGGTCGTTGAACACACCGTCGCGAGCGGCGTCCGGGGACAGCTCCGCGTCGTCGGCATCGTCGGCACATCGGGCGACGGCGGCCCGCCACCTTTCCAGCCACAGAAGAACCCCACGAGGAGAACGGCAGATGATGAAGAGAAACACCCTGTTCGCGGCGTTGATGGCGGTCGGTTCGCTGGTATGCGCCAGCACCGTCGCCCAGGCGAAGTCGCTGAAGTTCGCTCACGTCTACGAGGTCGCGGAGCCGTATCACACGGTGATGCTGAAAGCGGCCGAGGAGCTGGAGAAGCGCACCGAAGGCCGCTACGACATGAAGGTCTACCCGGCCTCCTCGCTCGGCAAGGAGACGGCGATCAACGAGGGCCTGTCACTCGGTACGGTCGACATCATCTACACCGGCGTCGGCTTCGCCTCCAACGCCTACGGCCCGATCGCCATCAGCGATTTCCCGTTCACGATGCGTGGCCTGGATCACTTCCTGGCCTACAGGCAGAGCGATCTGTTCAGGGAGCTCTCGGACGGGTACAAGGACGCGACGGGCAACGAGGTCCTCGCGCTGACCTACTACGGCGCGCGGCACGTGACCGCGAACAAGCCGATCCTGACGCCGGCCGACATGAAGGATCTGAAGATCCGCGTGCCGAACGCCCCGGCGTTCGTGCTGTTCCCCGAGGCGGTCGGCGCCAACCCGACGCCGATGGCCTTCGCCGAGGTGTACCTGGCGCTGCAGCAGGGTGTGGTCGATGCGCAGGAGAATCCGCTGCCGACGATCCAGGCCAAGAAATTCTACGAGGTGCAGAGCGACATCAACCTCACCGGACACATCACCAACTCGCTGACCACGATCGCCTCGGGCGCCACGCTCGCCGGCATGGACGAGGTGGACAGGCAGATCCTGGTCGAGGTACTGAGCGCGGCGGCGGACGACGCGACGGCGCAGATCATCGAGGCCGAGAACACGCTCGCCGACTGGTTCCGGGAGCAGGGCAACACCGTCAACGAGGTCGACCGCGAGCCGTTCATCGAGGCGGTCCAGCCGTACCTGGTGAGCGACGACATGCCGTGGCCGAAGGACATCTACGACCGCCTGCAGGCGATCGAGGACCTGTAGGGGTCGGACTTCCGGGCCGTCCCCGCGCGATGCGGGGGCGGTTCGCCACTTTCCAGAGCAGGAAATCGGCATGACAGGTATCGAGAACGACGGCGGAGTGCGGGCACCCGACCCGATCGACTTCGAGGAAGTCAGCGACGACATCTCCGACGTGTCCGTGCTGGACGTTCCGGTGCTGATCATCTTCTGGGTGCTGTTCGCCATCGTGGCGCTGCAGTTCTTCACGCGCTACGTGCTCAACGACTCGCTCGCCTGGACCGAGGAGATCGCGCGCTTCTTCCTGATCTTCCTGGCGTTCGTCGGCTCCATCACCTGCATCCGGCGCAGCTCTCACATCTACCTGGAGTTCTTCTACCGCTACCTTCCCGCCGCCGCCATCAAGCCGCTGTCGCTGTGCGTCGAGGCGATCGTCGCGGGGTTCTTCGGATTCGCCGGCTGGTACGGCATCGGACTGGCGCAGCGCACGTCGAATCAACGCATGATATCGATCGATCTGCCCAAGGGCATCGTCTACTGGTTGGTGGTGATCGCCTGCTTCGCGATGGCGGCGACCGCGCTCTGGAACGTCGTGAAGCTCGCCCGGCGGTCGGCGGCCGAGGTGGCCGCGGCGAAACTCGATCCCTCCGGCATGGCGGGGGCCTGACATGGCACTCGGACTGATGTTCGCGGCGCTCGTGATCCTGCTGGTCGTGGGTGTTCCGGTGGCCGTGTCGCTGGCCGGCGCCTCCCTGCTCTACATCCTGATCGACGGCATGCCGCCGGTAGTGATGATCCACACGATGGTCAACGGCGTGGACAGCTTTCCGCTGCTGGCCATTCCGTTCTTCATACTCGCCGGCCACCTGATGAACACCGCCGGCATCACCAACAAGATCTTCGCGTTCGCGCGCGCCCTGGTCGGCTGGATGCACGGCGGGCTCGGTCACGTGAACGTGGGGGCCAGCGTGATCTTCGCCGGCATGTCGGGCGCGGCCGTGGCCGATGCCGGTGGCCTCGGCACGATCGAGATCAAGGCCATGCGTGACGCCGGCTACGACACCGACTTCTCGGTCGGCATCACCGCGGCCTCCTCCACGATCGGCCCGATCATCCCGCCGTCGCTGCCGCTGGTCATCTACGGCGTCATGGCCTCGGTGTCGATCGGCGAGCTGTTCGCCGCCGGTCTCGTGCCCGGCCTGTTGATGGCGGTGTCGCTGATGCTGATGGTGGCGTGGTACGCGCGCCGCCGGAACTACCCGCGCGACGCCTCGTTCCAGCTGTCGCGGTTGTGGTCGACCTTCAAGGTGGCCTTCCTGCCGCTGCTCACGCCCGCGATCATCATCGGCGGCATCGTCACCGGCGTGTTCACGCCGACGGAATCCGCGGTCGCGGCTGTCCTGTACGCGCTGTTTCTCGGGCTGGTGGTGTACCGTAGCCTGTCTTGGCGCCACCTCGTGCGCGTGTCGATCGACACGATAGAAACGTCGGCCGCGATCCTCATGATAGTCGCCGCGGCCTCGATCTTCGCCTATATCCTGACCGCCAACCAGGTCGCCGATACGCTCGCCGATTTCCTGCTCGGCATCAGCGAGAACAGGAACGTGGTGCTGCTGATCATGATGGTGATGGTGCTGGCGATAGGCCTGTTCATGGAGACGATCGCGGCGATCACGATCCTGGTGCCGGTACTGTTGCCCATCGCCGCTCAGGTGGGCATCGATCCGGTGCACCTGGGCATCATCCTGATCCTGAACCTGATGCTGGGACTGCTGACTCCGCCGGTCGGCATGGTGCTCTACGTCCTCTCGCAGGTGTCCGGAGTGCGCTTCGAGCGATGCGTCGCGGCGACCATGCCGTTCCTGATACCGCTGGTTGCCGTGCTGATGCTGGTCGTGTTCTTCCCGGAGCTCTCGCTCTGGCTGCCGACCCTGTTCTACCGTTGACGACGAGATGCCGATGACAGCGTCGAACGCGATCCGCTCGGTCCGCGCGCGACTGTGGCGCGTGCCGCTCGCCGAGGTGCTGAGCGATGCCATGCACGGCGACCACTCGCACTTCGAGCTGGTGACCGTGACCGTCTCGCTGGCGGACGGCAGCGAGGGCACCGGTTACACCTACACGGGTGGGCGCGGCGGTCACGCCATCGTGGCGATGATCGAGCACGATCTCGCGCCCCGGCTCGTCGGTCGCGATGCGGACGACGTCGAATCGCTGAACCGCGCGATGCAATGGCACATGCACTACGTCGGACGCGGCGGCATCGCGAGCTTCGCGATCTCGGCGATCGACATCGGGTTGTGGGACCTGCGCGGCAAGCGGCGTGGCGAGCCGTTGTGGGCCATGGCTGGCGGCCATGCCGACCGTTGCCGCGCGTACTGCGGCGGCATCGATCTGAACCTGCCGCTCGAGCGACTGCTCGACAACGTCCGCGGATATCTCGATGCGGGCTTCGACGGCGTCAAGATCAAGATCGGTCGCCCGGATCTGGAAGACGACGTCCGGCGCATCGCCGCGGTTCGCGAGCTGGTCGGTGACGACGTCGTCTTCATGGTCGATGCCAACTACGCGATGGACGTGCCGCGCGCGATCGCCGCCTGTGAGGCGTTCGCGCCGTACGGCCTGACCTGGTTCGAGGAGCCGATCGAGCCCGACGACTTCGACGGCTATGCGGCGATCGCCGACGCCACCGGCATGCCGCTGGCGATGGGCGAGAACCTGCACACCCATCACGAATTCCGCCACGCGTTCGAGCGCTCGAAGCTTGCGTACATCCAGCCCGACGCGTCGAACTGCTGCGGTATCACGGGCTGGCTGCAGGTGGCGGACATGTCGCAGGAACACGGCCTGCCGATCTGCAGCCACGGCATGCAGGAGCTTCACGTGAGCCTCGTGTCCGGACAACCGAACGCGGGTCTCATCGAGGTGCACTCGTTTCCGATCGATCGCTACACCCGCCGTCCGCTGGTCGTGGAGGCCGGTCTCGCCGTGGCTCCGGACGCCCCCGGTATCGGCGTCGAGTTCGACTGGGAAGCGCTGGAGCGCGCCTGTGCCGCAAATGGCCCCGAAAGCTGATGCCGTGAGCCGGATCGAGCGCGTCGAGCTGTCGATGGTGGACCTCGAGCCGACGCCGTCCAGTCGTTCGATAGTCAGGAGACCCCGATCGTCCGGATCGCCGATGCGGACGGCGGGACCGGCACCGGCTACGTCCACACGGTCGGCCAGGGCGGGCCCGCCGTGATGTCGCTACTCGAGCACACGCCGGCGCCGCGTCTCGTCGGCGAGGAGGCCGGGCACGTGCGGGCGGAGCTGTTCGCCAACCCCGCGATCGCCGTCGGCGCAATCATTTCGCTGACAGCTCACGGCCATCGATACCGCGACAAGGGATCCGCGCGCCCGGCGTGATGGTCTGCCGCCGCCTTGGCTTGATCTACAAAGGTCCCGTCAGTGTCCACTCGGGGCGACTGGAGGAAACGGACAAAATCGTACGCCAAGGGTCTCGGGCTTCCTGAACGCCACAGACCGACGGCCGACAAGCCCGATCCGACGCTTCGTGAAACCGTGCTCGGGCAACTGGAGAATTCGGACGAAAATGGGCGCTAACGATCGACTGGCTCTCGTAAGGCCCTGTATTCGCCGGCTTTCAGCCGCTGCTCCGACGACCACACGTAGTCGCCCGTCAGGTTTATGTGATCGCGCCCGAGCGGCGAGAGCGATGCGAGGAGCGTCTCGTCGATCACCTCACCCTGTCCGCGCAGGTGCTCGACGGCCCGCGACAGGTACACCGTGTTCCACAGCACGATAGCCGCGGTGATGAGGTTGAGCCCGCTCGCACGATGGCGCTGCTGCTCAAACCCGCGGTCGCGGATCTCGCCAAGGCGGTTGAAGAAGACCGCACGGGCAAGGGCGTTCCGGGCCTCGCCCTTGTTGAGCTCGCTCTGCACGCGGTGGCGCAGATCGACGTTCTGGAGCCAGTCGAGGACGAACAGGCTCCGCTCGATCCGTCCAAGCTCGCGGAGTGCGACGGCCAGTCCGTTCTGCCGCGGGTAGCTCGCGAGTTTCCGCACCATCAGGGACGCGGTCACCGATCCTTTGATGGGCATGCTCAGCGATCGTACCCGCCATCGCTTCGGCGGTCGACGCGGCTACCTTCCGATCGGCGGCTTGTTGCTCGCAACCGGAACCCTGGCGCTGTTCTGGCCGCCGGAAATCGCCGGACAAGCGGGGAAGTTCGCGTGGTTTCTCGGCAGCTACTGCTTCCTCAATACCGGCATGACCGTACTCAGCGTTCCCTATATGGCGATGGCCGGCGAAATGACGGAAGACCCTGATCAACGCGCGGCCCTGTTTGGCTGGCGCTTCGCTTTTGCCAATCTCGGCGCGATATGTGCGGCAGTGGTTCCCTTGCTGTTCCTCGGCAAAAGCGAAGGTGCGTCAGGCACCATCTCAAAGATCGAAAACGGTCAGACTGTTGTCGACAACGAAACGCTGCGGCTGCTGGCTATTGCCCTCGGGTGCACAGAAGACTACTTAGCCTCGGCGCCGGGACCACCAATTGCGTCAGAGCCGTGTTTGAGGGCGTATGCGGATGCCAGCAAGCGCAATACCGACAGGCAACTCGCAGATCTGCAGCTGGCTGTCTCCTTTGTGCAGGCGCTGGACTTGCAGCTACTTCCAGACTTATTGCCTGAGTTCGCCGAGGACCCCGAAGATGATTTCGCAATTGAAGAGATAGCGCTCGAAGCCCGGCAGCGTGCCATGGTCTGCGAAGACAAGCCAGTAAAGAACGCAATTCGCGCTGCTGAACGACTCGGCTGCGTAGTTCTCCCCATGCAGGAAGGCCTGGGCCGGCACCTCGGCCTATCCGTTCGGATCGATGGGATCCCAGTTATCTCGGTCCCGAAAGAAGGCGACTCAATGCCAGGTGACCGGCAACGGTTCACCTTGGCACACGAAGTCGGCCACTTGATTCTCCACGCTGGTCTTGGAGCACCCGTGGCCTCAGAGGATGCCACGCGGCGCGAGAAGCAAGCACATCGTTTTGCGGGTGCCTTTCTCGCTCCCGGCGATGCCTTGAGCGAGGACTTTTACGAGAACTATGACGGTCGTGCCACGCTGACGACGCTCAAAGGTCTGAAGGCGACATGGGGCCTGTCGATTCGTGCCCTAATCATGCGCTTTCGCAACCTCCAACTTGTCGATGAATACCAGGCCCGGAGTCTGTACAAGCAGGTTTCCGCACGCGGCTGGAACACTGGTGAACCAGTCGAGGTTCGATCAGAGAAGGCTAAGTGGCTTTCGAAAGCTCTGCTGCGATCGTCACACGACAGCGCATGGAATACGCACCGATCTGGACTCTCTGAATCACACCTTGA
>ENA-ORXM01002751-ORXM01002751.1-marine-metagenome-genome-assembly--contig:-NODE-2751-length-19489-cov-3.504276_pt1 | contig 19489 bp, 16 predicted proteins | sample MGYA00237867_ERZ511480 | MGnify/ENA primary metagenome ERZ511480 (study PRJEB26309, sample SAMN06266103) | marine metagenome | isolation source: Algal blade | place: United Kingdom:Sidmouth, United...
CTGCACACCGGTGTCGGTATCAGGAGCGGAAGGCTCGGTCGGAACCGGTCGCGCCGCGCAGATGGTCGGCTCATCGGACGTCGGTGACGCCGCGCCGACGGTGGCGGGCAGAAGGCAGAGGCAGAGCAACCGGAACACGTAGCGGTGCAGGGCGGTGCAACCGAGCGCACCGCGAGAGCGCCGGTGGCCGTCGATCGTCGTCGATGTCGGAGGCCGATCAGCGCAGCGCTGCACCGTCGCTGGCTGTCGAATCGTCCGACAGACCGTATCGTTTTGACTTGGAGTTTTCGTCACGCCCGGGTTCCCCGCTGTTCAGAGCGACACTCGAGCGGGCCCACCTCGCGAGCGCACGGCGCCTGCGGTCACCATCGTCGACCGTTAGCGCCCTCCGCGAGATACGACTCGATCCGCCGAATGACTGCGAACGGGGCAGCAACCCGTGTGCCAGCTCGTGTCGATGCGGTTCGCCGCGCGACGGGCGCGCAGGAGAGCGGCGCTCACGCGTCGTGCGCGGCGAGGACACGCTCGTCCGCCTCGATCACCAGCCGTGCGAAGTTGCCTCCCATGAAGCCCGCGACCGTGCCCTCGTCGAACAACGCCGGCTCGGCGGCGAGCCGTGGGTCCCCGTAGTGCTCACCGTCGGCGAGCGCGGCGAACAGGGCGCGGAACCCGCCGAAGTTCCAGTTCATGTCACCGTAGGGTGCGTCGCTCGCCACCGCCAAGTTCCGCCGCCACGGCTCGCCCGCCGCCGCGTAGCCGATCAGCGCGCTCTCGATGTGCGCATCGCGCTTGGCGCTCAACACGTAGAACAGGTTCGGACAGGCGAGTCCGAGCGTGCGGGCGCCCTGATAGGTCTCCTCCGCCTCCACGAAGCCGCCGCCGCCACCACCCATGTGCACGCCGATCAGCGGGTGGTCGGGATGGCGCCGCACGACGCGCTCGAGTCCCGCTACGGGGGTGTAAGGCGTGTCCGAGCCGAAGTGAAACGCCGGTACGGCGCCGAGCTCGACGATGGCATCGACCACCTCCAGCACCATCGGGTCGTCGATCGGGTAGGCGTTCTGCGCGGGGTTCATCTTGACGATCGGCATGGCGAGCTCGCGCACGCAGCGTTCGGCGAGCGCGATGGCCGCCTCGGTACCCAGTGCCTTCGGATCGGTCCAGCCGCCCGGTATCACCCGCTCGGGAAGCGAGGCGGCGAGTTCGGCGATGTCCTCGTTGGCCGCGCCGAGGCGGCGGGCGTTCTCTGCCCGATCGGCGGTGTAGGCGAGCACGGCAGGGTTCTGCCAGCAGAGCGCCATGTCGACGCGCGCCTGATCCATGCGTCGGAGAAGGGTGTCGCCGCTCAGCGGTCGTCCGTGGAAGTAGTCCGGATCGGCGGCGATGCGCTCGGCGATCTCGAGGGGGAGGTGCTCGCGCACGCTCGGGTGCACGTCGGCGTCGATCACCAGGCGATCCGCCGCGGCCCTGAGATACCCGAGGCGCGCCTCGATGCGCCGCCTCGCCTCGGTCGTCATCTCTGTCGTCATCTCTGTCGTCATCGCCACCGATCCTCTCTCCGCGTGAAGCTCGGAGGGCAGACTAGTCGTCTAGATCGACTACGACTATGTATCGTTCGCCACGATCCACGTCGAGCGACCCTCGCGGGAGCCCGAGACGATGCGCTGATCGGTGAATCGCTCTACCGGCGCACCTGCCCCCTTGGCCGTCCCAGGCTACAGACCGAGGACGAGGCGGCGACGCTCGGTGGCGCGGTCGTGATCCACTCCGAGCGCAGTCTCGTCAGGCCTCGAGAGCCACGCCTACCCGAGCGGGACGAGGGGCAACCCGGCGAGAGCCTGGACGAAGATCGCGAGGGTCAGGGTGATCCAACCGAGAGCGGCGAGGCGCACGGTGCGGATCCCGTCGCTCCGTCGGCGCTCCAGCCATAGGGCCAGCAGCGGCAGTACCTGCATGGCGTGAAGCGCCAGGAAGTGCGCGGGCCGTAGATCACCCGTCACCCCGGACCAGCCGACGAGGGGAACGGTCGCGGCGCCCTCGGGGTGCACGCCCACGTGCGATGCGGTGCCGCTCGACATGTAGCCCGCGATGACCAGCGTCAGCGCGAAGCTCGCCAGGAAGCCGAGCCATACGCCCTCGCGCAGGGCGGGACCGAGCGCTGCGTCGCGGTCGCCTCGGACGATCCAGCCGATGACACCGATCGCGAGCACCAGGTACACCGCGCCGCCTCCCATCACGGCCGTGTACATGAAGGTCTCGAACGGCGTCGCGAAGTTGAAATGGCTGCCCGTGCCACGCGCCGCCTGATGGATCATCCACCCCATCTCGGCGATCATCGCGACGCCCATACCGAGACCGATCAGGTGCAGCGGCCGACCGTCGCGGACGCTCGGTGAGAGCCGGTCGGCGACGAGCGCGATGGTCGCGAAGAGAACGACGAACGACAGCGCGAACTTCGCCGGCTTCGCCCAGACCGGCGCGCCGCTCACGAGGCGCGTCTCGCCGGAGACGGCCCACAGCAGCATCAGCGTGAGCAAGGCGGCGGAGAGTGCCGTCAGCCCGCGCCACAGGTCGGGCGGTGTAGCGGGTACGGCGTTCACGCGAAGCTCAGGCGAGGACACGACGGAGCTCCGTGCGGCTCGGGGCAGAAAGGCACAACGCACCGATGGCGAGGAGGCCTAGCAGCATACCGGCGGGTCCGAAGTAGAGGATCGACAGCAGCACCGGAACCTGCAGCAGCCGGTGCAGCCCCGCGGTATCCATGCGCCTGGCGATCCAGGCACCCACGAACAGATCGAGGGCCAGGAAGTGCACCCAAGCGGCGAGGAGCATCCACTCCCCCGCCAGCAAGGTGCGCACCTCGGCGAGCGAACCGTACCCACCCCCGGCTGCCGCGAAGTGCTGTAGGACCAGAACCGCGTAGACCCCCGACAAGGCCGCCGGTAGGATCAGAGCGGGGATCGCGTTCAGAGCCGGCCACCGGCGCGGAGCGATCAGCAGGATCGCCCACCCCACGATGGCGATGGTGCCGGCGTGGGCGAAGAGGTCGTCTGGCGCCATTGATCTGTCTCCATCGGAAAGTTCCATCGAGAATGTGCACGCGGCGTTTGCGGGTGTCCAGCGAGGGCGTGACAGTGACGACATGAAGAACCACGACGCCCGCGCCGGGCGAGAGGCCTGCCAGCTACGCGGTGCTGACCGGCATCTCGAAAGGCCTCGACCGGATCGTGCTCGACGGCTCGGTCGTGACCGACGAACGCGCGGAGCTGATGTCGTGGTTCGCGCGTTCCGTCACGCCGTCGCCACCGATCGCGCGGCTCCGATCCTCAGATGTCGCTGATTGCGCGCCGATCGGCCGCACCGCTTCCGGCCCGGGCCCCGGACAGCAACGCGACGACACCGACCGCGAGCAGCCACAGGTGCAGCACGCTCGAGGTCAGGCTGACGCTCGCGAGCGTCAACCCGAACAGCTCGCCCGCTGGAAGCGCCACGAGCGCCGCCACGCCCAGGCCGGTGACGCCGAGCCAGCGCGGCAGCGCGCCGTGCCGCAGGATCAGCACCGACACGACGAACAGCCACAGCGAGGCGAGCAGCGCGACCCCGAGCAGCTCCCCGGTCGCCCCTCCCCAGGTATTGACCGCGAGCTGCGTGGCTTCGATACCGGCCGCGTCGCCGCCACTCTCTCGTGCCGTGGCGAGCGCCGCCGACGCCGTTAGCCAGCGGATGATGCCGATCGCGCGCGCCAGCGCCGAGGCCGCGGCGAGCGCGACCGCCAGCGTCAGCAGCGTCGAGCGTTCGCCCGAAGTGCCGCGTACCGCGAGCCACGCGATGACGGTGCCGACGAAGGCGAACAGCAGTGAGTACGCGAGGTAGATGCCGTAGCCGAGCCTCACCGCCGGTAGCTCGCTCAGGATCAGCGGTAGCACCTCCGCCGGTGCGAGATCGAGACTCGCAGGCCAGTCGATCGCGGCGCCGAGGATCGCGATGGGCGCGAATATCAGCAGTGATTCGGCGATCACCAGCAGGGCGGCGAGCGTCAGCGTCGTGCGCGGGCTCATCGCGCGTTCTCCGGTGCCGGGGCGAGCGTGGTCGTGGCCGTACCCCGTTCGAGTCGCTCGAGCGCGAGCGCGAGACCGGCATCGCTGTCGAGCGCTCGGAAGTCCGGGCACAGTTCGGCGAACCGTGTGCCGTCGATCGCGTGCGCTCGTTGCCAAAGCCAGCGCACCGACAGCACGCCGCGGAGATCGGCGATGAACGGCGCGGCGAGGCGCAGCGCCCACCACGGCATCGCCCGCACCCTCAACGGCCGGCCGACGATGCGTTCGAGCGCCTCGACCAGCTCGCCGCCGGTCAGGCTCCAGCCCGCGAAACCGACCGACTCGAACGGGGCGAGCCGCGTGCGCACCGTCGCCAGCGCCACGGCCGCGGCGGCGAGATCGGGCAGCCACGCCCAAGCGTGCGTTCGGTCGAGCGGACCGGGGTAGGTGATCAGACCGGCGTCGAGCTTCGCGAGCACGTGGTCCTCGAACCAGTTGCCCGATCGCCGCCCTTCGATGAAGTCGCCCGAGCGCAGCACGATCGTTCTCGCGCCGTGCTCGCTCGCCTCGCGAAGCACCCTTTCGATCTCCGCGCGCACTCGCCCGAGCGATTCGCTCGGCGCGAACGGCGTGCGCTCGTCGAGACGCGGGGGCAGAGCGGCGCCGTAGGCGTAGACATTGCCCGGCAGCAGTATCGTCGCGCCGTGGCGAGCGGCCGCGCGCGCCGTGGCTCGCGCGAGCGGCACGGCCTCCTCGGCCCAGCGCCCGTAGGGCGGATTGATCGCGTGCACGATGACATCGACGCCCCGCACCGCGGTATCGAGTGTCGTCGGGTCGAGCGGGTCGCCGACACGGTGCTCGAAGTGCTTCGCGCCGAGAGGCGTCGAGCGACCCCCCGGCTCGGTGAGGCTCAGCGTCCTGACGTGCCAGCCGGCACCGGCGAAGGCGGCACCGGCAGCGCGTCCGAAGCGGCCGCCGGCACCGAGGATGAGTACGGTGTCGCTCATGTCGAGAGTTTCCACGTTTGAAAGCGTGTGACTACTTTCGACGGGCTCCACGATCGATGGAAGTCCGATTCGGGCAAACTGGCCTTTCAGAAATGGAAGGGGCGAGCGCTATGCCGGGCAGTGGATTCGACTGGGAACAGTTGCGCGCCTTCGCGCTGGTGGTCCGGGCCGGCTCGCTGTCGGCGGCCACACGCGAGAGCGGGCAGAGCACGCCGACCCTCAGCCGTCGCGTCGCGGCGCTGGAGGCGAGCCTCGGCGCGCGACTGTTCGATCGCACCAGCGCCGGCCTGGTGCCCACCCCGACCGGCACCGCGCTTCTCGCCGAGGCCGAGGCGATGGGTCGCGCGGCCGATCGCATCGCGTTGATCGCGAGTGGGCGCTCGGCGGCGATCGCCGGCACCGTACGCGTCACCGCGAGCGAGGACATGGCGGCCTGGGTGCTGCCCGAGGCTTTCGTGGCGCTGCGTCGCGAGGAGCCGGACATCGCGATCGAGATCGTCGCGTCGAATCGTACCGGCAATCTGCTCAGGCGTGAGGCGGACATCGCCGTGCGCATGTACCGCCCGACTCAGGGCGATGTCGTCGCGCGCCGCGTCGGACAATCCGAGGTCTGTGCCTTCGCCGCGACGCGCTACCTCGACCGGCGCGGGCGTCCGGAGACGTTCGAGGAGATGATCGCGGGACACGACATCATCGGCTACGACACCGACGAGCAGATCATCGAGGGCTTTCGCGAACACGGTGCGAGCCTCTCTCGCGACGCCTTTCCACTGCGCTGCGACGACCACATCGTCTGCTGGCAGTTGCTCGTCGCCGGCGGCGGCATCGGTTTCGCGCAGCGCGCGCTCGGAGAGCGCACGCCCGGCGTCGAGACACTGTTCAGCGGCGAGCCGGTCGCCACGCTGCCGATCTGGCTGACCGCGCACGCGGAGCTGCGCACGAGCGCGCGCATACGACGTGTCTACGATCACCTCGCCGATGCGCTGGCCGATATCGCCTGAAGCCGTCACTCCTCCGAGCAGGCGTACGCGCTCGTCGGCGTCGCGTGCGGAAAGATCACTACCTCCGCTCACCCCGCTCTCCCCCGTTCACGGACGCAGCGACACTTGAATCGAGAAAGAGCCAGCGTGCGGTACGCGCCCGAGCCGGTGCCGGAGCGGTGCCGATCATGAACATCGTCGTCCTCACCGGCGCGGGAGTGTCGGCCGAATCCGGCGTACCGACCTTCCGTGACGCGAACGGACTTTGGGAAGGGCACGACGTCATGGCGGTCGCCTCTCCGGAGGGTTTCGCCCGCGACCCCGCGCTCGTGCACCGCTTCTACGACGAGCGGCGCACCGCACTCGAGAACGTCGAGCCGAACGCCGCGCACACGGCTCTCGCCGCGCTTCAGCGGGAGCACTCCGACCACGTCACGCTAATCACCCAGAACGTCGACGATCTGCACGAGCGCGCGGGGGCGGACGTGCTGCACATGCACGGCGAGCTCGTCAAGGCGCGCTGTCTCGGGCGCGGGCACGTACGTCACTGGCGCGGTCCGATCGGCGCCGACGACCGTTGCCCCGATTGCGGCGACGCCCTGCGACCGCACATCGTCTGGTTCGGGGAGATGCCCTTCGGGCTCGAGCGCATCGCGTCGGCGTTGAGCGAGGCGGGCCTCTTCGTCGCGATCGGCACGTCCGGCACGGTCTATCCGGCGGCGGGCTTCGTCGACGAAGCCCGCGCGGGAGGCGTGCGCACGCTCGAGATCAACCTCGAGCGCACCGGCGGCGTCTTCGACGAAGTGCGGGAGGGGCCGGCGACGCGCGAGGTCGTCCGTTGGGTGGACGAGGTGCTCGGCAAGTAGCGTACCGGACCGTTCGCCGGAAGAGCGAGCGGGCACGCGCTCACACGCAACGCCCGCTCAGCTTGCGTAGGATCACCCCACCTCGCGAATGTCCGCTGTCCCAATAGCTGGTACCGGTGGCGATGTTCGAATGCCAGCTCATGCGGTACGCGTCGATGTAGCCGTTGTCGTTGACGACTCCTCGCAAGCGAAAGCGGCGCCCACCCTCGCCGGCACGAACCGCGCCGGTGATCCGGTAGCTCCCTTGTCCGCCGAGAGTGCCGTAGTATCCTGCCGAGCTGATGCAGAACTCCACGGTACGCGCCGCGGCGGTTCCGTAGGTCATGCTCCAGCGGCCGATCATGTCCCGCGGCACGACGCCGTACCGTAGGGGTGGCTCGACGAAGGCGAATGTGCCCTTGCGCTCGAGGTAACCGGCGTAGGTGTTCCTCGTCGGATCGGTGTAGCGTCCGACGATCAGGTCCTCGCCGTGGAGACGGTCCATGACGTACCTCGTGCCGCGCAGACGATCGTAGGGCGTGTGCGGCATGTTCCGGTCTATCCAGAAGGTCAGTGAGCGACCCTGCATCTCGCCGTTGACTCGATAGGCACGACCCTCATGGTCGTAGAAGGTGCCGATGCGGGCGTCACGCATGTCGATACCTCGATCGGCGAAGGGCTGGTCCATGAAACCGGGCACGCGGTAGATGTCGAGCGTGCCGCGCCAGCCGTCGAGATTGGTTTCCCAGCGGCCGACGTTGGCCAACTCCGGCCAGGGTGCGGGTCGCTCGACACCGGTGATATAGGACGCCGCATAGGCATTCTTCTTCAGCATGTCGTAGGAGACGTAGGTGAATCCGTCCGGTCCCGTCGTTCCGTGGTCGGCCCCCCAGCTGTTCTTGACTATGAAATGGTGATCGCGTCGATCGAGGCTGGTTCGGTCATAGCCGACGATCAGCATCGAGTGGCCTCCTCGGTTACCGCACGCGTCGCACCTCTCGAGCAGGCGCGTGCCGAGCGCGTCGCTGTAGCCGATCCGATACCGCATGTTCAGGTCGATGACGACATCGCGGCGCGCGGCGAGCTGATCCTCGATCGCTCTGATCATCGCCCCCTTGTCACCGGTGCCGATGCGCGTGAAACCCGTAGCGGAGAAGTACCGGCTGGCCGTCAGATGACTCTTCTGCAGAAAGCCGCCTTCCAGATTGAAGTCGCTCTTGGTCTTCTGCTCCGCCCAGTAAGGCGAGTCGTATCGATTGGCGATCGCCGGATGATCGCTGGACGAGTAGTCGGTGCTCTTGTAGGGCCAGACGTTCTCCTCGGGAATGCGGAAGCCGTTCGAGAGCGGCCCCAGATAGTCCGATCCCGCCCCTCCCGCGTTGAAGCCGAGCTGCGTTTCCTGGTCCGATGCCCGCTTGTCGCGCTGACGGTCCCACGTGTGTAGCCAGAACACCTTGTTCATGTACTGGAAGAACTCTTCGGAGAGGTCCAGCTCGCCGTATCCGGCACGCTTGTAGGCCGCCTCCAGGGCAGCCGTCGAGGAGAAGGTGATGCAGGAGCGGCGCGATCCCTGACTCTTGAAGGCCGTCTGGTCCGCGCGCAGATCGACCGCGGCGGGCGCCGCGAAGGCGGCATCCTGTGCGACGAAGACGCTGCCCAGAAGGACGCCTGCCTGAACGAGCTGGCGCGCTCTCTCGGTACCGAATCTCGTTGACATCATCGATTCTCCCGTGTCGATACGATTCTTGTCGGCCCCAAGGGGGCGCAACCGATCGCTGCCGTGAAGCCGCTGACCCGCTCGAGAGTCACCGGCGTGATCGCTCCCGTCCGAGCCTCGGCCCGGCAGTTTTCGCGCTGAGGGGCGAGGCGATCGGTGAGGCCTTCCACCGATCGGACGAGACGTGACACCAGCGTATTGGCAAGTACGCGACGGGCTCAACTGGACCAACGGCCTAGACGTTCTCGCGCGTCGATTCGCCTCGACGGATGCCGAGAGCAGCGTCGCCTCCGCCGGCGCAGAGCGCGGCGGTGCGTGCTCACGGCAGCACCGATGGTCCTCGCCATCGTCGCGGGGCGTCAGGACCTGGCCGACGATCCCGAGCGTACCTAGCCTCCGGCGGAAGAAGGCTCGCGCGCGCACCGAGTCCGGCTGCGGGTCGACGAGGCCGCGACAGCCGTCCGTGGTAGATTGAGTTTCCGTACACCGGTCGACCGGAGCCTAGCCGATGAAACCTCTCCTCCTCGCCACCGCTCTCGCCGCACTCGCCCTACCGGCCTTCGCCCAGGACGATGACGATCTCCGCAAGGCGGTCGAGGTGCGCCAGGGCATGTACAAGCTGTACGGCAACTACATCGGCCCGCTCGGCGGCATGGCGCGCGGCAAGATGGACTACGACGCGGAGACGGCGCAGCGCGCGGCCGAATCGCTCGCGGCCGTGGCGAGCATAGACCGGTCCGGCTTCTTCCCCGAAGGCACGAGCTCGAACGACATCGACGACTCCGAGGCGCTACCCGCCCTCTGGGAGAACATGGACGACGTGACCGAGCGCTTCGACGAGCTCGAGAGCGCGACGCAGGAGCTCGCGGCATCGGCCGGTGATGGGCTCGACGCGCTCAAGCAGAGCGTCGGTCGGGTGGGGCAGACCTGCAAGGGCTGCCACGACGAGTACCGCGTGGACGACTGAGCGGGCAGGGCACGGCACGAGCGGGAACGTTCCGCGACGAGGCGCCCGCGTTGGCCGCGAACGAGCCCGTGCGAACGGTCCGCGTCTGGGATGTCTGGGTGCGGCTCTTCCACTGGTCGCTCGCCGCCGCGGTGCTGTACATGCTGTTCAACGGCATGAGCGGTATCGGCTTCACGCTGTATCACCGCCAGATCGGCGAGATCGTGCTGCTGCTGCTCACCTTCCGCTGGTGCCTGGCGATCGTCGGCAGCGACAACCTGCGCCTGCCGACGCTGATCCGCTCACCGCGCGCGGCGCTCGACCATCTCGTTCACCTACGCCGCCGCGAGGTGGGACCCGAGCGCGGTCACAACGCGGCTGGCGCCTGGGCCGTGCTCGCGTTGCTCTCGTCGCTCAGCTTCCAGGCGGCGAGTGGCCTCTTCATCGCCGACGATCCCGACTTCCCGCTGGTCGAGGGGCTGCTCCACGGCGCGCTCGACGAGAGCGCGATGAAGACGCTGCGCTCGCTGCACGATCTCAACGCGAAGCTCCTGATCGGACTGGTCGCGCTGCACGTCACGATGGTGATCGTCTACCTCTTCTGGGCCGGGCTGAACCTGATCCGCCCGATGATCACCGGTCGCACCCGCTGGCCCGTTTCGCGCGCGGTACCGGAGCTGGTGTTCCAACCTTTCGCGCTCGGGCTCGCGATCGCGTTCGCCGTCGGTCTCGGCGGCGCTTGGCTGCTCGGCTGGTTCTGAACGTCGCGAGGAGCGAACGGTTCGATCGCCGACGTGTTCGGGTGGTCCGTCGGCGCGAGGTGTACCGGACACCTCGCGGGACGTAATCAGGTGGCCGGGCAGAGATCGTCGAAGGGGCCCGCGGTGTCGCCCGTCCCCACGCTTCCCGGCGCCGGCCACGGACGCTTGAACGTGAACGCCGCGGCCCCCGGCCCCTCACGGTGCAACCGCTCGAGCCGCTCGGCCGCCTCGAACGGCGTCGGGCGGTGTCCCTCCGCCACCCACCACAGCACGGTGTAGGCCTCCTCGATGCGTGCGAACCATTCGCGTCGGCGCGCCATGATCGCCGCGTGAGCGCTGCGGTAGACGTAGTCGTGCAACGAGGCGACCGAGCGCCAAGTGCTCAGGTTGACGATCATGTCGTCGCCGAAGGGGTGATCGGCCGCGGTCGCGTTGCCGGCCGGCGTCTCGAATCGCCACACGAACCCCGGTGACGCCTCTGCGAGTGCGTTGATCCGATCGAGGCTCGCGACGAAGTCGGCTAGGGCGGGGGAGTCCAGTGGGGCGGCGAGCCGGGCGATGTTCAGCTGGGCGAGATCGTGGTCGGGCACGGTGGCACTCCATGAGGCGGAAGGGATGCCAGGCGAGTGTACAGCGGTGCGTGCGTCACCCGTTCGGCGCTCGGGCTCGAGTCTGCGCCGCCGTGGTGAACCTCAGGCCGCGGCCGACAGGTCGGTGGATCCTTCGTCGGCGACGGTGCGGGGCCAGAGGACGGTGAACGTGGTGCCGATCCCGAGGGTCGACGCGACCGAGATGCGCCCGCCGAGCTGCTCCACGATTCGTTTCACGATCGCCAGTCCGACGCCCGTGCTGTCGACGCCCGGACGGCACCCCAGCGTACCGAACAGCTCGAAGATCGTCCGATGGTGCCGCTCCTCGATGCCGGGGCCATCGTCGGTGACGCGGAATACGACGAAACTCTCCATCTCCCGAACCGACACCCGAACCAGCGCGCGTTCCGGCGCGTCGTGGTACTTGAACGCGTTGCCGACGAGATTGGTCAACACCTGATCGAGCCGCGTACGGTAGGTGTGGAGCACCGGGAAAGCCCCGCCGAGGATGAACCTGTCGTCGCCGACGTGCAGGGTACGGCCGATCTCCTCGAGCATCCGGCGGGTATCGCAGCGCTCGAGCGCCTCCCTCTGATGCCCGACGCGGAAGTAGCTCATGACGCCGCCGACGAGCGCGTCGGCACGGGTCACTTGCTCGTCGAGGCGTTGGGCGTTGGCTCTGAGCTCGGCCAGGATCTCGTCGTCCTTCGTAGCGCGATGGATGTCCTCGTCGATGAACTCGGCGAGCATCCGCACGCTCAGCAGCGGTGTCTTCAGATCGTGGGAAACCACGTACGTGAATCGTTCGAGTTCCTCGTTGGCGTGCTCGAGCTCGGCGGATCTCGCCGACAGAGCCTCGCGGCGCTCGTCCACACGCTCGAGCGCCAACCGGTTCCTTCGCGTGCCGGCGACGAACACCAGACACAGTAGTGTGTCGATCAGCAGGCCGCCGGCGAGCACGGCTTCCGGCCACCAGGTCCGGGTCTCGCGGCGGAAGGCGAGCCTGGTGCGCATGTCGAAGGTCCAGATCCTCCCGTACATCGGCACCTCGAGCGATGTCCGGAACAACGGATCGGGATCGGTATCACGCCGCTTCGTAACGAACTCGTCGAAGAGAACGTCGTCGGCGTCGCGCACGGCGACGCCGATCGTGCGTCGGTTCGCGTCGAGCAGACCGTCGGCGAGCTCCGTGCCGACGACCGAGGCGGTGATCCAACCCGCCAACCGCTCGAGGCGCCCGTCGACGCTGTCCGGACTCGCACTCCCGTCACCGCGATAGAACGGGGCGTGCATGACGAACCCGGGGGTCGGAACCGAGGCCGGTACGACCGGGCGGGTGATGCGAACGGTGTTCGTACGGCCGGCTTCGAGCGCCGCCTCGCGACGGGCGTCGTCGCGGGCGAGATCGAGTCCCGGCGTTCTCGATTCGAGCCTCGAAGGCACGGCGTAGGTCAGCGGCAGGTAGAAATCGGCCTCCTTCTCGGGAAGCAATCGAAAATGGGGCCGGATCTCGCGCTGGCGGGAGAGAAACTCCGTGAGGCGCGCGCGGGGGACGTAGGAGACGACGCCGAGCCCACTGGTCGCCGGGAATTCGCTCGGAAAGTCGAGCCGATCGGTGTAGCGCTGCCACTCCCTGTAGGAGAGACGCCCGCCGTGCGCCTCGAACTTGTCCGCGCTCGCCCGGAGCACGTCCTCGTAGCGGCGCAGGCGATCGACGAACAGATCGACCGTCCGCGCCGTCTCGCGCTCGAAGCGGCGCTCGGCGCGTGTGTCCTCTGCCGTCCGGGCGCCATGCCAGGCGACCAGCGTGAGCAGCACCGAGAGCACGACCGCGAGCCAGTGATACCAGCGAAGGCGACTGCCGCGCAGCAGCCGCGTGCGATCCTCGGCGAGCGAGCTCGCGCTCGCCTCCCCCCGATCGCCGGAGAGCATCAGGCCGCCCTTCGCTCGGGAGGGACCGTTTCTTCCCCGGCGTTCGTGTCCTGCTCGCGCGGCCAGTCGACGACGAACGTCGAGCCCTCCCCGAGAGCCGATCGGACCGAGATCGTGCCGCCCGTGCGCTCGACGATCCTGCGCACGATCGGGAGCCCGACACCGGCGCGCGGCGTTGTCGAGCGTGAGCGCACGGTATGCAGCAGCTCGAAGATTCGCTCGTGGTGTGACGGATCGATCCCGAGCCCGTCGTCGGCTATGTAGAACCGAACGAACTTTCCGCGACTTTCGGTCGACACCGTGACGTGAGCGTGCCCGGGGTCGGGATGGTGCGCGAAGGCGTTGTCGATCAGTTGAGTCAGCGCCTGCTCGAGGCAAGTGCGCCGAGCGCTCAACACACCGACCTCGCCTCCCCGGCGCAGCCTTGACCGGTCGAGTTCGAGACGCCGCGAGACTCCTTCGAGCAGCTCCCCGAGCTCGCAGCGCTCGGGCATCTCCTCGAGTCCGGGCGGGTTGTAGTAGCTCAGCACGCCGTCGATCAGCGCCGCCGTGTAGGCGGCTTCTTGATGCACCTTGACAAGGTTCGATCGGATCTCCCGACGTGTAGAGGCGTCGAACGGCCTGTCGAGATCGACCCGGACGTGGGCGGCGAGCGTCCCGATGTCCCGTAGCGGCATCGTCAGGCCTTGGGCGATGAGATGGGCGAAACCCTGGCGCTCCTCGTTCGTGCGCGCGAGCGCCTTCTCCTTCGCGCGCAGGGAGCGGGTGGCGTGTGCCGCGGCGCTCTCGGCGCGCGCTTTCGTGCGCGAGAGCATCACGAGCAGCGAGAAGAGCAGTGCATCGATCAGGAGGCCGGCGGCCAGAACGACCCACGCCGCTCCGCCGCCGAACTCCCGGCGAAAGGTGAGCGCGCTCTCGGCGTCGAGCCACCAGGAGCGTCCGTAGACCGCGATCTCCGCCCGGGCGCGCTCGAGCGGGTCGGGGTCGAAATTGCCCCGGGCGGCATTGCGCTCGTCGTAGATCACCATGTCGCCGTCGCTGAGACGAATGCGGATATCGCGCCGATTTTCGGCGAGAATGCCCTCGAGCAGACTCCGAACGCGGATCGAGATGCCGATCCAGCCGGCGAGGCGCTTCTCGCGAAGGGGCGGGGCGGGCACTTCGTGGTTCCGATAAAAGGGGGCGAGGAGCACGAAGTCGAGCTCGCCGCTGGTATCGATGGCCATCGGGGTGGTGGCCGAGACCGCGTTCAGCCGGGCCGCTCGTAGAATGGTCGCCCTACGCGGCGGATTGTGAGTGGCGTCGATTCCCTCGAATCGTCTCTGGATCTCGTCGGGCCGAGCGTAGGCCAGCGGCAAGTGGACCGTCGCCTCGCCCTCCGGCCACACGGTGTACCCGGGCCGCTCCCGCCGTCGTTCCTCGATGAAGGCCGACAGGTCTTCGGACGCCACCGCGAAACCGACGGCGGAGCCCGTGATCGCGGGGTACTCGCCGGTGTTCACGAGCCGATCGAGAAGCGCGAGCCACTCGGCGTGCGCGAGCGGTCTGTCCACTGCGGCGATCTTCGCCACGCTCGCCCAGAGCAGGTCCTCGTAGCGCTGCAGTCGATCGGTCAGGAGATCGACCGTGCGCTCGAGCTCGCCTCCGAAGAACCGATCGGCGCGAGCGTCCTCGGCCGCCCCTACGCTCAGCGCAGCGACGATCGTGACGAGCAGCGAGAGGGCGGCGAAGAGCCAGTGCCCCCAGTGCAGCGAGCGCAAGGTGTCGAGCGCGCCACGCACGCGACCGGCCAGCGGATCGTCCGAGTCGTTCGCGAGGACGGTGGCGATCGGGGCTCTCCGTGCCGGCCGCTTGTGCTGCCCGGCGGTGTGGGTGGTGCATCGCGACGCGGTGGTCCGGCCACGTGTGGAGGACGGTATGTCCGAGTTGTCGACCGACGAAACCGAGACCTTTAACCGCAAGTGCGGTTCTCGGGTGTTCGGCGCGTCCTGCCGGCGTCCGGCGCCATCCTCGTCGGCGCCTGCGGCGTCGAGAGTTCGGCGCCCCCCGGCGAGCGTATCGGGCCGCGAGGGCTCGGCGAGGGAGCGTGTCGGCCTTTCGCCGGGTCGTTGTCACCGGCGCGCGGCTCGTCGCCCAGCCGTTCGGGCAGCGGCGTCTCGCCCCGGGGGGGCTCGACGTGTCCTCGGTCAAGCGCGTTCCGTCCCGTGCCGTTCCGCCTCCCCCAGGATCCAGTCGCGGAACGCGGCGAGGCTAGGCTCGTCGAGCGCGCCGTCGGGGTAGACGAGGAAGTAGCCGTACGCGTCGAGCTCGACCTCCGAGATCGTGTGCAGCGCACCCGTGGTGAGCTCGGCGGCGACGAGCGCGTCGTTCAGCGCCACCCCCTGTCCGTCGATGACCGCCTGCACCCGCACGTTCGGATCCGGCACGACCAGTGCGTCACGACGAGGGCGGTAGGGAAGACCCGCCGCGGCGTACCAGTCGCGCCACGCCTCGCTGTTGTCGCGATCGTGCAGCAGCGTCAGCCCGCTCGGGTCGCCCGTCGTGCCGATACGGGCGGCGGTCACGGCGTCGGCGGTCGGAAAGGCGGGGTAGGCGAGCAGTCGCTCGACGCGCAGGTCCGACCAGTTCCCCTTGCCCCAGCGGATGGCCATGTCGATACCGCGCGCCTCGAGATCGAGCAGATCGACCAGCGGCTGCAGCAGTAACCCGGTGTTCGGGTGCGCCACCATGAACCGCATTAGCCGTGGCGACAGCCAGCGCGAGGCGAAGTAGGTCGACATGCCGATCGTGATTCTCGATTGCTCCTCCTCGCGCAGCCGCGCGATGTCGCTGTCGAGCGAGGTGAAGGCGGTGCGCGCGGCGTACCAGAGCTCCGTACCCTTTGCGGTCAACTCGATCTGGCGGTGCCCGCGATCGAACAGCGCGAAGCCGAGCGCCCGCTCGAGCTGAGCGATGCGGTAGCTGATCGCGCCCTTGGACAGGTGCAGCTCGCGTGCGGCCGCCGTCAGACTCCCGCGCCGCGCGACCGCGTCGAACACCCGCAGGTCGTCATAGCGTCGAAAGCGCATGTCCGGTTCCAATTTCCTGAACGAGGGGTGCGAAACGTCCGGCTTGCGTAGGCGGAGTCGCTGCCGTCCAATCGCCATGCTCACACCGAACGGCACACGAGCGCAACGCGATGACGGTAGCGGATAGGGACGATGGGTACGCGCCCGCAGGCTCACGTCGCCGGCGTGGCTCACGGGCGGCGCGAGCGGCGCGCCGAGCCGCGCCCCGCGGCGCCCCGCCGTCCGCTCCGGTCACTCGCCGGACTCCGCTCTACGACGTGCTCGACGAGGAGGCCTTGCAGCGCCTCGAGCGCCACGCCGACTGGATCCTCGACGAGATCGGTATCGAGTTCCGGGACGATCCGGAGACGTTGGCGCTGTTTCGCGAAGCCGGCGCGAGGGTCGAGGGCGAGCGGGTGCGCTTCGATCCGGGGCACGCCCGAGCGCTCTGCGCGACGGCACCGTCGAGCTTTCGCATGCATGGGCGCGATCCGACGCGCACGATCACGCTCGGTGGGGATCAGGTCGTGTTCATGCCGGCCTACGGGCCGCCGTTCGTGAGCGACCTGGAACGCGGGCGACGCTACGCGACGATCGAGGACTTTCGCGACATCGTCCGACTGACCTGGCTCTCGCCGCTCCTGCAGCACTCCGGTGGCACCGTCTGCGAGCCGATCGACGTGCCGGTCAACCAGCGGCATCTGGACATGGTCGAGGCGCACCTGCGCTACTCGGCGAAACCGTTCATGGGTTCGGTCACGGCGCCCGAACGCGCCGAGGATTCGGTCGCGATGGCGCGGCTCGTCTTCGGCGATGGTTTTCTCGAGAGTCACTGCGTCATCCAGGGCAACATCAACGTCAATTCGCCTTTGGTCTACGACGCGACGATGACCGGCGCGCTGAAGGTCTACGCACGCGCCAACCAGAGCGTCGTCGTCTCCCCGTTCATTCTCGGCGGCGCGATGGGACCGGTCACGCAGCCGGCACTCCTGGCCCAAGCGCACGCCGAGGCGATGGCCGGGATCGCGCTCGCGCAGCTCGTGCGCCCGGGCTCCCCCGTCGTCTACGGCAACTTTCTGACCACGATGGATCTCAGGAGTGGGGCACCGACCTTCGGCACGCCCGAGGCGCAGCTCTCCACCTTCGCGATCGCCCAGCTCTGTCGCCGTCTCGACCTGCCACTGCGCTGCGGCGGTCATCTGACCGCCTCGAAAACGGCCGATGCGCAGGCGATGCAGGAGTCGGTGGCGAGCATGATGGCGGGCATCCTCGCCGGGGCAAACTTCGTGTTCCACGCCGCCGGTTGGCTCGAGAGCGGGCTGACCTTCGGCTACGAGAAGTTCATCGTCGACCTCGATCACTGCGGCGTCGTGCAGCGGCTGCTGCAGGGCCTGCGGGTCGATGACGACGCGCTCGCCGCGGAGGCCTACCGAGAGGTCGGTCCCGGAGGGAACTTCCTCGGCTGCGCGCACACGCTCGCCCGCTTCGAGAACGCCAACTACCTCTCCCAGCTCGCGGACACCGGCCCCTACGAGCGCTGGCACGAGGCCGGCCGGCTCGACACCGAACACCGTGCCCATCACCTGTGCCAGAAGATGCTCGCCGGCTACGAGGCGCCGCCGCTCGACTCCGCGATCGGCGAGGCGCTGTCGAGCTACGTCGCGCGCCGCAAGTCCGAGCTGCCCGAGCGCTGGCACTGACGAACCCACCCCGACCCACCACCTCGGAAGGAGAATTGCCATGAGCAAGTGCATCCGCTTGCCGACCACCGGCCCCTTCGCCGGTCTCGAGCCGACCGACTACATCCCGCCGAAGTCGGTGCGTTCCGGAGAGCCGCGGGAGCGGGGCCGGAGCTACTACGCGGACCGGACCGGTCAACTCGACGCCGGCGTCTGGGAGTGCGAGCCGAACCGGCACGAGATCGATGGCGCGCCCTACGACGAGTTCGTCTACCTGCTCGAAGGCCACATCGACGTGATCGACGAGGAGGGCGGACGCGAGAGCTATCGCGCCGGCGACAGCTTCGTGATGCCGCGCGGCTGCAAGTGCACCTGGGATGTCAAGGAGCCCGTACGCAAGCTCTACGTCGTGCTGACGGCGGAGGCTTACGAGGGCTGAGCCCGCCCTACTGCACCCGCTTGGCGTCGATGCCGGCCCCGGGGGGGCGGAACCCGGGGCTCCTCGCGCCGATCAGCGACCCGTCGGATTTTTCCCACCACGTCGGCCCGTGGGGGACCTCGCGCGGGCCCTGGGAAGTCTGCACGGTCGTTGTCTCGCGTATCATCTGGACGAACGCCTTGTGGCGCTCGTCGGACGCGGCGTCGCGCGCCTTCCAGGCGGCCGTGCCGGATCGGCCGATCGCCGAGATCGCGGACATCGTGGCCTCGTGCATGGCTCGACCCTTGCGGTCGGCCTCGCCCAGCCTGTGGCGCTGCACGTCGGCGAGCAACTTCTGGTAGTCCGGGTCGATCCGGGTCGAGCTCAGCGCGAGCAGGAAGTCGGGCACGAGCGCGTCGAACTCCTCGATCGGTGCATCCAACCCGACGAAAAACTCCGTGTAAGCGCCGACCTGCTCGAGCGTACCCGCGCCGGCGATATGGATTTGACTGCCAAGGTGGGAGCTGACGAGCAGGACCAGCCCGCGCATGGGCGTGCCGTGCTCCTCGAATTCCAGCGTGCCGACGACGTGGTCGTAGGCCAGCGTGGTCGTGCCGGCGCTTTCCGGAATCGTCAGCGTCATCGCGGCGAGCGCCTCGGCGATCGCGGGCTCCTGCTCGACGCTCGCGATGCGCACGCCCGGCATCTCTTCGGCGACGGTGTGCTCGAGCAGCGCCTGCGCGCTCGGCGTGATGCCCGACGGGCAGAGTGGTGGAGCGAGCGGGCTGTTGGAGGCGGCGGTCGCGAGCCCCGGTGCGCGCGTGATGCCCGAACGCCCGTCGGGCGAGCGTGCGCTCCAGCTCCACAGCGGCCCCCTCATGCACTGACTCTGCGGGTTCCAATGGACTGCGCCCTCGAACTCCCAGTCGGCCGGGACGAGCAGCGTCGCGGCCGTGATGGGCCGGTCAAAGCCGCTGCGATCGACGATCTCCACCGCTCTGACGTGGAGCGTGTCGGGGGGAAGGTCTGCTGCCCCGTGCGCGGCCGAGGCGAGCGAGCCGAGCGCGAGCGCGGCGGCGACGATGGATGTCTTCACGGCAGAGTCTCCGGAGGCGGCGCGCTCGCCGGTGACGGCGAGCGCGGGGTTCGTTGGGGTGACACGAGGTTCGGTCGGAGCTTGGCTCAGCGCCGGGCGCCGTCGCTGAAGGACCAGTCGCGCACGTTCGCCGCACCCTCGTCCGGGCCGTCGAACCACCCCATGTAGAGACCGCTCAGCTCGACCCATTGCACGAACGTCGCCGATCGGCGACAGCCGAGCGATCGACTCGCTCCAGAAGTAGGGACGTTCCCGCAGGAACTCGATACCGCGCCGCGCATCGGGACTGACGACGCTGTAGTCGCGGCTGACGCCACCGTTGCGGAGGACGACGTCCCAGAACATGCCGCCGCGCACTTCCCAGTCGCTCGGCACCAGCAGCTTCACCGCCTCCAGAGCGCCGCCGTAAGGCGAGGTGTCCCGAACCGGCGCCC
>ENA-ORXM01002752-ORXM01002752.1-marine-metagenome-genome-assembly--contig:-NODE-2752-length-19483-cov-3.867000_pt1 | contig 19483 bp, 19 predicted proteins | sample MGYA00237867_ERZ511480 | MGnify/ENA primary metagenome ERZ511480 (study PRJEB26309, sample SAMN06266103) | marine metagenome | isolation source: Algal blade | place: United Kingdom:Sidmouth, United...
GACCGGGCAATCCCTGACGGATTGGGCTAGGGAGACGCCGTTGCCCGTCCTGCCGCTGGAGCGCGCCTGTGCCGTGGTGATCGACGCCGACCGCGATGTCCTGAATTCCCGCATCGAAGCCCGCTTCGACCGCATGATCGACGATGGCGTTCTGGATGAAGTCTCGGCGATAGCGGCGCGCGATCTCGATCCCTCGCTTCCGGCGATGCGGGCAGTCGGTGCTCCGCCGCTGATGGCCCATCTGCGGAGCGATATGTCGTTGAAGGACGCCGTTACCCAGGCGAAGACGGATACCCGGCGCTATGCAAAGCGCCAGCGCACATGGTTGCGCAACCAGATGCCGCACTGGACCCGCCTCCCGATGCAGGCAACATCCGACGACGTGCTGGCCCTGATCGCTCAGTCCGGTGAGGAAAGCGCATAGCCGAACCGCTTCTCGAAGCGTTGCGCGTCGGCATCGGAAATCGAGACCGTCAGCGACATCGTCGCATCCTCCCCCGATACCTCCCGCACATCGGCGGCTTCGTAGAGCCACGCGAGGGCGGCCCCGTCACTGGCGGGCAGATCGATGCGAACGACCTTCTCCGCCGCCGCCAGCGTTTCGGCGATCAGTGCCAGCAGGGCTTCGACGCCCTGCCCCGTCAGGGACGAGACACAGATCGCACGCTCGCGGCGCATGGCTTCGTTCTCCCATGCCTGACGCGCGGTTCCGTCGAGGACGTCGATCTTGTTGTAGACCTCGATGGCTCCATCGAGGACGGCATCGTCGATTCCCAGATCGCGGAGGACGGAAACCACATCCTGCGCCTGCGCCGCCGTCTCCTCGCTGGCGATATCACGCACATGGAGGATGAGATCGGCTTCCAGCACCTCTTCGAGAGTTGCGCGGAATGCAGCGATGAGCTGGGTCGGCAGGTCGGAAATGAAACCGACGGTATCGGAGAAGATCGCCTCGCGCCCGTTGGGCAGTTCGACCGAGCGCATGGTCGGATCGAGGGTCGCGAACAGCATATCCTTCGCCAGCACCCCGCCGCCGGTGATGCGATTGAACAGCGTCGATTTCCCGGCATTGGTGTACCCGACGAGCGCAACGACCGGCAGCGGTGCCTTCTTGCGCTTCTGTCGATGCAGGGTGCGGGTCCGGACGACCTTCTCCAGCTTGCGCTCGATCCGCACCAACCGCTCGTCGATCATGCGGCGGTCGGCCTCGATCTGCGTCTCGCCGGGTCCGCCGACGAATCCAAGGCCCCCCCGCTGGCGTTCGAGGTGGGTCCAGCTTCGGACGAGGCGGGATTTCTGGTAGCTGAGATGCGCGTGTTCGACCTGAAGCACACCCTCCGCCGTCCCGGCCCGTTCCCCGAAGATTTCGAGGATAAGACCCGTACGGTCCAGCACCTTCGCCTTCAGGCCGGTTTCGAGGTTGCGTTGCTGTACCGGGGTCAGGGTGCCGTCCACGATGACGAGTTCGACCTCGTTATCGTGGACGATACCCTTGAGATCCTCGAGCCTTCCGGTCCCGAACAACGTCGCCGGACGCGGGGTCTTTACCAGCACCTCCGAGGCGACCACGATATCGAGGTCGAGAGCTTCGGCCAGACCCACCGCCTCTTCGAGGCGGTTCGCGGGGGACCGATTCGCCTGTTTCCAGTCGGGCATGACCGGATGGATGACGAATGCGCGGGTCGCGGCCTCTTCGGTGTTCAAGTGGCAGGTGCCTCTTCGGGTTCGTAGAGCGCGATGGGCTGTGCCGGCATCACGGTCGAGATCGCGTGCTTGTAGACGAGCTGGGACTGTCCGTCCCGGCGCAGCAGCACGCAGAAATTATCGAACCATGTAATCACGCCCTGCAACTTGACCCCGTTGACGAGAAAGATCGTCACCGAGACCTTGTTCTTGCGGACGTGGTTGAGGAAGGTGTCCTGGAGGTTCTGGCGGTCGGAGGCCATTCTATGCCCCTTCTATTCTTGTCGCTACGAATTCCGGGGCGGAGCATCCGACCCGGTCGACAGGACACTACACGATCGACCCCACCCGGCAACCCCGCAACGACAACCTTGAAGAGATTCGATGTCGCGCACGAGGGCATGGGCTATTTGCGCCACGTCCTCGGGCTGAGCAGGGCGACGACCGCGAGGGTCTCGACCCGTCCGACGATCATTCCGATGCACAATACGATCTTGCCCGCATCGGCGAGGCCGATCCATGCATCCCGGTCATCCGAAATCATGGGCAGTAGCGGACCCGTATTGCTCAGGACGCTGATCGAGGCGATGACCGCATCGATCATGCCCATACCGGTCGCCGTCAGGGCGAGGGCGCTGAGAACGACGGACAGGATGTAGAGCATCACGAAGACGAACACGATCCGCATCGCCCCCTGCGTCACCCGGTTCGAGCCACTGCGGATCGGGCGCACCTCGGTCGGGCGTGTCAGGCGGGCCAGTTCGTTGAGGGCGTGCTTGCCCAGCAATGCGGCCCGGATCAGTTTGACCCCGCCTGCCGTCGAGGCTGCCCCTCCGCCGACGATGGCCAGACCGACCAGCGCGATACCCGGCGTGCGCAGGGCGCTCCATGCCGTCGCACCCTCCCAATCCGCCGATTCGAACCCGGCGGTCGTGATGTACGAGACCGCCATGAACAGCGTCCCCCACAAGGCCCGCAATCCCGCCTGCCACTCGTCCGTCGAGCGAGTCTCGATGGCCCCGATCCAATGCCGAAGGAAGAGGATGGCCACGACCACCAAGACGGCAATCAGCATGTAGCGGCATTCCGGGTCGTCCCGATAGGCCCGTAGACGGCCACGCAGAGCCTGGAGATGGACGGCGATGCCGATGGCGGCGGGAACGATGACGAACAGCAGGACCAGCTCTGCCGTTCGCGATCCATAGGCAGCTATTCCGCCCGGATTGACGACGAATCCGGTCGTCGATACCGCACCGAGGGCATAGCAGAGCGCCTCGAAGGCGGGGGCGCCCGCCGCTGCGAGGCCCAACATGCACAGCACGATCATCGCGCAATAGGGCAAGCCCAGCATACGCACCGCCCACCTCGCCCGCTCCACCGTCTCGCGACGATCCATGAGCGCATCGGGGGCCAGTCTGGAATGCGGCAGGGGTTCCTGCGGAAGATCCATGATGTGCCGCACCTCGAAGCCGCCGATCGAGAGCGGTGCAAAGATGGCGAGTGCCGCCACGAGACAGACGAACCCGCCGAACCCGGCACAGACCGAGCGCCACAGGATCACCGTGTTCGGCACCCCCTCGATATCGCGGATATTCGATGCCCCCGTCGTCGTCAGGGCCGAGCACATCTCGAAATAGGCGTCCATGAGACTGAAATTCGGGATCAGTTGGGTGAGGGGCACCGCGACGATCAGCGGCCCCACCGCATAGAAGACTACCAGCGCCAGAAGACCCGATCGCGCAGCCTGAATGGGGTGACGCAGCAGGATCATGCGCAGGGCCGATCCGAGGATGAACGACCCGACGGTACAGATGCCGAAGACCGCGCCCGTCTCCCGGTCCCCTATGGCGATCCCGTGGATCGCCATCAGCGCGAACCCGATGGAGAAGGCGAAGAACGCGACGCTCAGCAATTGCTCCGCCCCGGCCCCCTGCACGGTGATCGGACGCCAGATATCGACGACCCCCCGGCTCATCTAGAAATAGTCCACGGAGACCCGGAACAGCTTTTCGACCTCCTGCACGGCGCTCTTCAGCGCGAAGATCACGACGCTGTCGCCGTCGCGCAGGATATCGCGTCCGTCGGGAACCTTGATCTCGCCGTTCGACAGGACCGCACCGACCATCACTCCCGGTGGCAGATTCACCGAGCCGAGCGGCGATCCCGTCAGGGGCGACGTGGCCAGCACCTGCGCCTCGATGACCTCCGCCGCCCCGTCGCGGACGCTGTGCAGCGCGCGGATGCGGCCCCGGCGGACGTGACGCAGGATCGAGGATACCGTCGTCGCGCGCGGGTTGATGAAGGCATCGAGGCCGAGCGGCGCGACCAGACGCATGAGGTTCTGGTTGTTGATGAGCGCCATGGCGCTCGCCGCGCCCTCCTCCTTGGCCAGAACGCCCGCCAGCAGGTTCGCCTTGTCGTCGTCGGTCAGCGCGATGATCATCTCCGCGTCCGCGACATTCGCTTCGGCCAGCAGCGCCGCATCCAGCACGTCGCCGTTCAGCACGATGGTCCGGTCCAGCCTTTCGGCGACGTATTCCGCGCGCTCGCGATCGCGCTCGATCAGCTTTGCCTTGATGCGGCGTTCCTGCTTCTCGAGGGTAGTGGCGACGTTGAGACCGACATTGCCGCCCCCGGCGATGATGATACGCCGCGCGATTTCCTCTTCGTGACCGAAGAGGTGCATCGTCCGGCCCACATGATCCTCGCGGGCGATGATGAAGACGTTGTCGTCTTCCAGAAGCTGGTCGTCGCCGCTCGGCGTGTAGAGCTTGCCGTTCCGCTCGAAGGCGACGACCTTCGCCGCCACATCGGGAAACAGTGCCGTCAACTGACGAAGGGGCGTGTGCAGCAGCGGACATTCGCTCGTCAGGCGCGTCCCGACCATCCGCACCCGTCCATCGAGGAAGGGCGTCGATTCGAAGGCACCGGGCGCGCTGAGACGGCGAAGGACCGAGCGCGCGACCTCCACCTCCGGCGAGATGATGACGTCGATGGGCATGTGATCGCGCTGGAACATGTCGCTCCATTGCGGCTCCAGATATGCCTGCGCCCGGATACGCGCAATCTTGCGCGGAATCGAGAACACCGTATGCGCGACCTGGCACGCCACCATGTTCACTTCGTCCGAATACGTGACGGCGATCAGCATATCCGCATCGCGCGCCCCGGCCTCGCCCAGCACGTCCGGGCGGGAGGCATAGCCCGTGACACCCGCCACATCGAGCAGATCGGTCACTTTGCGGACGAGAGCCTCCGACTGATCGACGATGACGACATCGTTGTTCTCGGTCGCAAGCTGTCGCGCGATATTGAAGCCGACCTGTCCGGCTCCGCAGACGATGACTTTCACGACACCCTAGCTCGAAAGCCGCACGACGTTGTCGGCGGTCGCCAGCCGCGCCCCACCCCGGTTGGAGGTCGTGACCCCCAGAGCCTTGAGTTTGCGATGGAGGGCGGACCGTTCCATTCCGATGAAGGATGCCGTGCGCGAGACGTTGCCGCCGAAGCGGTTGATCTGCGCGATCAGGTAGTCGCGCTCGAAGGCCTCCCGAGCCTCGCGCAGCGGCATGGAGACGAAGCTGTCGCCGCTTTCCGAAACGACGGTCCCCGAATTGGGCGCGAGAACTTCCTGCGGCAGGTCGTCCGCCCCGATCTCCTGTTCGAGACGGTTTCCGAGGATCATCATGCGCTCCACGATATTGCGAAGCTGCCGCACGTTGCCGGGCCATTCATAGGCCTGAAGCACGGCCATCGCATCCTGCGCGAAACCACAGCGGGAAAGCCCCTGCTCGCGGTGAAGACGTTCGGTCAGATGCTCGACCAGCATCGGAATATCCTCGCGGCGCGTCCCCAGAGCGGGCACGTCGACGGGCACGACATTGAGACGGTGATAGAGGTCTTCGCGGAAATCGCCCTTCGCGATCTCTTCGGTCAGGTCGCGGCTGGACGAACTGACGATCCGCACATCGACGCGCACCACGTCCGACCCACCCGCACGGGTAAAGGACTGATCGACGAGAACGCGCAGGATCTTCGGCTGGGTCTCGCGCGGCATGTCCGCGACCTCGTCGAAGAACAGCGTTCCCCCATGGGCGGCCTCCAACAGACCGGGCTGGGCCAGTCCGCCGTCTTTCTGACGTCCGAACAGTTTCTCCTCCAGATGCTCCGGTTCCATCGTCGCGGCGCTGACGACGACGAAGGGGGCATCGGCCCGCTTGGAATGGGCGTGCAGGAATCGCGCGGCCACTTCCTTCCCGGCACCGGATGGCCCGGTAATCAGGACACGGCTGCCCGTCGGCGCGATCCGTTGCAGGGTCGAGCGCAGATTGATCATCGAGGCCGCTTCCCCGATCAGATCGTTGGCGCGTTCGTCCTTGCGCTTCAGGGCCGAGTTCTCCCGGCGCAGGCGCGAGGTTTCGATCGCGCGGTCGGCGGTCAGGATGAGGACATCGGTCTTGAACGGCTTTTCGATGAAATCATACGCACCCTGCTGCATCGCGGCGACGGCAAGCTCGACATTGCCATGCCCGCTGATGATGACGATGGGGATTTCCGGGTTGTCCCGCTTTACCGTCTTGAGCACTTCGATCCCGTCCTTCCGGCTGCCCTGCAGCCAGATATCGAGGATGATGAGGTCGGGCTGGCGCGTATTGATTTCCCTGAAGGCGCTCTCGGCACAGGCTGCCCGGCGCGCCTCGTGCCCTTCGTCTTCCAGTATCTCCGCGATCAGATCGCGGATATCGGCTTCATCGTCGACGACGAGAATATCTGCCATGGTACTTGAACCCCCTTCTTTCGTTTCTTCTTTGCTTGGTTAGGTCGAGGTGGCGAGCATCCTGTCACCCGCCTCCCCATGCTCTGTCGGTTCTGCATCACCGGGTATGGTCGCCCGGTAAGGTAAACGAATTCTGACCTGCGCGCCGTTCGCGTCGTCTTCCACATCCTTGAGGACCAACGTGCCGTCGTGTTCCTCTATGATACGCCGGACGATGGCCAGTCCCAAACCCGTGCCGCCCTTGCGGGTCGTGACGTAAGGCTCCGTCAGTTTCTCGCGTTCCCGGCGCGGGAATCCCGGCCCATTATCGATCACATCGATCAGCAGTTGCTCGCCCTCGACGATGGACCGGATGACGATGCGGCCGGATGGCGCCGTCTCGTCCTCCTGACCATGCGAGCGGAGCGACTGCGCCGCATTGCGCACGAGGTTGGTGAACGCCTGCGACATCAGCCCCCGGTCGCATTCGAGGACGATTCCGGTTTGCTCGGGTGCCTGCTCGAAGGCGATCTCGGGGTACTCTGCACTGTGCAGTGCAAGAATTTCGCCGAACAGGCCATCGAGCGAGGTTCCGGCGAAATCGGGTTTGGGCATCCGCGCGAAGGTCGAGAACTCCTCGACCATGCGCCGGATCTGGCCGACCTGACGGACGATGGTATCGACGCATTGGTCGAATACCGGTCGGTTATCTTCGATCTGCACTCCGAATTTGCGTCGCAGGCGCTCCGCCGAAAGCTGGATCGGCGTCAGGGGATTGCGGATTTCATGGGCGACCCGCTGCGCGACGTCGCCCCATGCCGCGAGGCGCTGCGCGGAGACCAGAGCCGTCATGTCGTCGAGCGTCAGGACGTAGCCTTCCACGCCCCCGTCGCCGCGCTGACACGTCACCCGTACCAGATATTCCCGCTCCCCGTCTTCAGATGCGCGGATGACGCGCCCTTCGGAGACCCCGAGGGGCGATGCCTGGGACCGATCTACCAGATTGCCGATACCGGGCAGGAACGGCTCGAAATCGCCGATCGTGCGGATCTCGTCCACCGTGCCGACTATCCGCGATACCGGTCCGTTCACGAGATCGACGCGCCCCTCGCCATCGAGGCCGACCACGCCCGCCGTCACACCCGAAATGATCGCTTCGGTGAACCGGCGGCGATGATCCAGTTCGTCATTGGCATCGAGCAGGGCATTGCGCTGCAATTGCACCTGACCCGTCATCCGGTTGAAGGCCCGTGACAGGGTCGCGATCTCGTCGTCGCCCGGTTCCTCGTGAACGCGGGCATTCAGATCGCCCCGTGCCACCCTGTCCGCTGCCCCTGCCAGCCGTCCGATGGGTCGTGCCAGCCGGTCCGCGACCCAGATACCGAGCCAGATGGCGACGGAAACGATGATGATCGCGAAACCGATATACAGCACCGCGAAGAGGATCTGCATGTCCCCGCGCTGCGCCTCCAGCCGATCGTACTCCCGCGCCAGCGACGTCGTCTCGGCCAGTACGCGGGCCGCTTCGCCGTCTACGGGGCGCGCGATATAGAGGTAGGCGTCGAGCATCCCGTCGAGGGGCGCGAGCGCCCGGATCGCATCCGCGCGCTGGTCCTCGTAGACGTAGACCTCGCCTCGTTTCGTCTGTCTCAGGTGCCGGTCATCAGGAGCCTGATAGAGAAAGAGATAGCTGTTCGGCCCCCGCGCGATGATCTTTCCGGTCGAATCGATGATGTAGACTTCCGTCAGCCGCCGCCGCGCCGAAACCCGCGCGAGAGCCTCCAGCAGGTCCTGCGGCTGCGGCGCACCGAACGGCGCGATCCGTGCGATTTCCGCCGAGACGACACTCGCATCGAGGCGGATCGTCTGGTGGCGCTCGTTCACGAAGGATTCGGCGATCTGAACCGAGTTGCGCACCACGCCGCCGACCCGGTCGTTCAGCCAGCTTTCGAGCGTCACCGTCACGGAGATCGCCGCGAACAGCCCGAGCAGCAGGGCCGGAGCGACCGCGATGATCGTGAACATCCGCACCATGCGCAGGTGCAGCCGCGATCCGGCGGATCGTGCCCTGCGGGCAAGGACTAACGTCGCGATCCGCCATGCGATGACGGAGATGAGGGCAAGGGCCAGACAGAAATCGATGACCAGCATCACGCGCAGCAGCGTACTGCGCTCGGCGGCAAGCCCCTGTTCACTGGTCGCCAGAAAATAGGTGAAGATCGCGCAGACCGGAGCCAATACGACGAGGGCGAGGCCCAGCGCACTGACCATGCGACGGCGTTGCGGGATGCTACCCAGCCACGCCCTGCCCTGTCGCATCGGATGATCGGGAACTGTCAGCGACATGAACCACCCGGACTTTCTGCACCATCAACCGCGCTACTCTTGCAACGCTTATTGCCACATTGTGGCTCTTGTGCATCACCTTTTCTTCCGATCGACGGGAATGTCAAGCTCCCGAATCTTCTTCCGGAGGGTATTTCTGTTCAATCCCAGAAGGTCGGCAGCGCGAAGCTGGTTTCCCCGCGTGGCGGCTAACGAGAGTGTGATGAGAGGAAACTCTACCTCTCTCAATATCCGCTGGTAGAGACCGGGGGGCGGAATGGTCTCGCCGTGCATGGCGAAGTACCGCTTCAGATGCTCCTCGACGATCCCCGACAGATCGCCGGGGCGGTCGGAAAGCGCGGCATCGCTGGCATATTGCGCCGCAAGTTCCGCCTCTACGGTACTGCGATCGACGATATCGTCGGGGCAGAGCGCCGCGATACGTTTGACGAGGTTCTGCAACTCGCGCACGTTTCCCGGCCAGTCATGTTCGCGCAAGGCTTCCATCGCCTCGCGCGACACCGTCTTGCGGGGCAGACCCTCTGCGACCGCTTGGCGCAGGAAGCCGCGCACCAGATCGGGCACGTCGTCCAGCCGCTCGCGCAGAGGAGGAAGCCGGATCGGCGCGACGTTGAGCCGGTAGAACAGATCTTCGCGGAAGATTCCCTCCCGGATATGGGTGCGCAGATCCTGATGGGTGGCCGCGACGATGCGGATATCGGTCTTGCGGGTGCTCGATGCCCCGACTGCAGTATATTCGCCTTCCTGCAAGACCCGCAGCAGGCGCGTCTGGGCATCGGAGGGCATGTCCCCGATCTCGTCGAGGAACAGCGTTCCGCCCCGCGCCTGCTCGAATTTGCCGGTCGTCCGCGCCGTCGCCCCGGTGAATGCGCCCTTCTCGTGACCGAAGAGCTCCGACTCGATCAGCTCGCGGGGTATGGCGGCCATGTTCACCGCGATGAACGGTCCGGTCTTGCGCTTGCCGTAATCGTGCAGGGCGCGGGCGACCAGTTCCTTGCCCGTGCCCGAGGCCCCCGTGATCATGACGGTCAGGTCGGTATTCATCAGCCGCGCCATCGCGCGATAGACGTCCTGCATCGCCATGGAGCGCCCGATCAGGGGCAGCACCTCCTCGCGCGGCTCCGCCGGACCATCGCTCGCGGCCCCCTGCACACCCGCAAGAGCCTTGCGAAGATGACTGACCAGTTCCTTTAGATCGAAGGGTTTTGGCAGATATTCGTAAGCCCCGGCATCGGCGGCGCGAATGGCGGTCATCACCGTGTTCTGCGCGCTCATCACGATGAAGGGCAGGTCGGGTCGCCTGCGCTTCATCGTGGGCAGCATGTCGAGCGCATCGCCATCGGGCATCATCACGTCGGTCACGACCGCGTCGCCTTCGCCCTCCTCCACCCAGCGGTAGAGCGTCGAAGCGGTGCCGGTCGAGCGCGTCTGAAACCCCGCGCGCGTGAGAGCCTGCGACAGCACCGTGCGGATGGCGCGGTCGTCGTCGGCGATCAGGACGAGCGAGCCGGTCATGCGCCATCCTCCTGCGCATCCCAGACCGGCAGCAACATGCGAAAGATCGTGCGCCCCTCCGTACTTTCGCAGGAGATGACCCCGCCGTGATCCGCGACGATCTTGGAGACGAGCGCGAGACCGAGGCCCGCGCCGCTGGCCTTCGACGTGACGAACGGCTCGAAGATATGCGCGGACAGATCGCCCGGTATGCCGCGTCCGTTGTCGATGACGGAAACCTCCAGCGGCAGGCTCTGACGTCCGGCCCCCGCCGCTCCGGTAAGGCGAACGCCCGGACGGTACGCTGTTCTCAGGGTTATCTTCCCCGTCCCCTCGATCGCTTCGGCAGCGTTCTTGACGAGGTTCTGGAACGCCTGTGCAAGCTGGTCCCGGTCGCCGACGGTCGGGGGAAGGGAAGGATCGTATTCCTCCACGAACCTGACATTTCTCGCAAATCCCGCTTTGGCAGCCCGCCGCGTCGTGTCGAGCGCATCGTGCAGATTGACCGGCAGGCGCGCCGGAGGACGCTCGTCGGTGAAATGCTCCATACGATCCACGAGACGCCCGATCCGGTCTGCTTCGCCTTCGATCAATTCGGCAAGCTCGGATTCCTGATCGGCTCCGAAATCCTGAAGCAGTTGGGCGGCCCCCGAGATCGCCGCCAGCGGATTCTTGATCTCATGCGACAGGGCCGCCGCCATGCCACTGACCGAGCGCGCCGCACCGCGATGGGCGAGGTTGCGGTCCATCTTCTCGGCGATGGAGCGCGGTTGGACGAGGACCAGAAGCGCCGTGCTGCTGGGGGTATCCGTCAAGGGCGTCACCTGCACGTCCACCTCCGCAGACACGCCGTCATGCGTCACGATCTCCACGCTCCGCTCGGCGAGCGACGCCGGCGCTTCTCTGGCCTTGTGCAGCAGGGCAGCGAGACGTGATCCTTCCGGCGCGAATTCGTAGACACGCCGTCCGATCAAGGCTCTGGCGCTCATGGTGAAGAATTGTTCTGCGGTGGCATTGACGGCCTGGATACACTCATCCGGCCCGACGACCAATGCCGGAACGGGCAGCGAATTCCAAAGAACTTCGTAATCCGTCCCGCTCATGCCGCATCCGCAAGATCGTCCGCGACGGGGGGCCAGTCATATCCATCGAGTGCTGCGATGACCGTCTCCGGATCGTCTTCTCTCACGACCCGTGCCCGCACCTCCGCGCCATTGCATCGGCCCGCGAGATACCAGCCGAAATGCTTGCGCGCCGCCCGCAGGCCGATGCGGGTGCCGTAGCAGGAAAGCAACCCCTCGTAATGCTCGATCACCAGATCGCGCAGGGCCGATCCTTCCGGTGAAGGTCGCGGCGTATCGCCCTGAAGATCATCGGCAATCTGTCCTGTCAGCCACGGCGCACCCTGCGTGCCGCGCCCGATCATCACGCCCGCCGCCCCGGATTGCAGCAGCGCCGTGCGTGCCGCCGTCGCATCGGTGATATCGCCATTCACGAGCACGGGGATATCGACGGCCTCGGCCACGGCGCGCACGGCGCGCCAATCGGCACTGCCCTTGTAGAACTGCGAGCGGGTGCGCCCATGGACTACCAGCATCTGCACCCCGGCACCCTCGGCCAGTCGCGCGATCTGCGGTGCATTCATCGTTCCCTCGTCCCAGCCGAGCCGCATCTTGAGCGTGACGGGGATCGATACGGCCTCGACCGTGGCCTCGATCAGCGACAGCGCCTTGTCGGGATCGCGCATGAGGGCCGATCCGGAATAGCCGGTCGTCACCTTCTTCGCCGGACAGCCCATATTGATATCGAGGATGCGCGCGCCGCCCGCCTCGACCCGGCGCGCCGCTTCGGCCATCCAATGCGCCTCGCATCCGGCCAGTTGCACCGCCGAGAGCGCCTCGTCTCCGGCGCTGGTCAGTCGGATGGCGGAAAGAGGCCGCGCGTGCAGCATCTCGCGACTGGCGACCATCTCCGACACGACGTAGGGCGCGCCGAGACGTGCCGCGAGACGACGGAACGGGCGATCCGTGATCCCCGCCATCGGCGCGAGCGCAACCGGAACGGCGAGCCGTTCCCCGCCGATATGGATTGGCCCGACCGCCATAGTGCCCCTCTTGGAAAACAGCGCCTGTCTTAGCCGCCCGTGGCGTCGAGAACAAGATTGTTGCATCACTCTTCCTGCCGGTCGAAGCGATCTGCACATGATCGGGATCGGGTTCTGCTGCGGATCGCACGCGAAGCCCGATACTCTATTCAAACTTACTGCAATCCGCTCTAGTCTGCGCGCATGAAATCGACACCCCCCCATACCGCTGCCCTGATCGTCGCCGCCGGGCGGGGGACACGGGCAGGTGATGGACTGCCGAAGCAGTATCGACGGATCGGCGGTCGCCCCGTGCTCGCCCGTACGGTCGCCGCTTTCGTCGATCACCCCCGGATCGAGAGCATCCAGATCGTCATCCACCCCGATGACCGGGCATTCTATGACGACTGCATCCCGCAGAGCGCCAAACTCCTCCCCCCCGTCCCCGGCGGGCACAGTCGGGCGGAAAGCGTATCGGAAGGCCTGCGCGCGCTCGCCGATCAGGGCGTGACGGATCATGTGCTGATCCACGATGCAGCACGGCCTTTCATCAGCGGCACGTTGATCGACCGGGTCGTCGAGGCGCTGAACGATGCCGACGGTGCGCTGGCGATGCTGCCCGCCGTGGATGCCATGCGCCATGTGGATGGCGAGGGTCGGATCGGCGCGGATGTCTCGCGCACCGGCATCTGCCGCGCTCAGACCCCGCAGGGGTTTCGCCTCGCTCGCCTGCTCGGTGCCTTTGCGGAAGCGGAGACGAAAGGCACCCTCGCGGATCATCCCGACGATGCCGCCATCGCATTCGCCCACGGTCTCGACGTCGTGGCCGTGCATGGGGACGCGGCCAATTTCAAGCTGACGATGCCGGAGGATTTCGCCATGGCCGAACGGTTGCTCGCCATACCCGATGTCAGGCACGGACAAGGCTTCGACGTTCATGCATTCTGCGAGGGAGAGCACGTAACGCTTTGCGGCATAAGCATTCCCCATGACAAGAGCCTCAGCGGCCATTCCGATGCCGATGTCGGCCTCCACGCCCTGACCGACGCCATCCTGGGCGCCGTGGCGATGGGCGATATCGGACAGCATTTTCCACCGAGCGATCCCCGGTGGAAGGGCGCGGACAGCGCCGTGTTCCTTGCCCATGCGGTCACGCTCGTCCGGGAAGCCGGGTTCGTTCTCTCCAATCTCGACGTCACCGTGATGTGCGAGCGGCCCAAGATCGGCCCCCACGCGCTGACCATGCGCGAGCGGATCGCGGATATCTGCGGGTTGGATGTCGCACGGGTCAGCGTGAAGGCGACGACCACCGAACGCCTCGGATTCTGCGGACGCGAGGAAGGGATTGCCGCTCTCGCGAGCGCCTGCGTGATCGGAGATCCAGCATGAACACACTCGCCAAAGCCATTGCGACGATGGGCGGAATCGGGTTTTCGCCGAAGGCCCCCGGCACCGTCGCCTCCGCCGTCGCGATTCTGCCCGCGTGGTTGTTGCACTGGGCGGGCGGATTTCCGTTGTTCGCCGTCGCGACACTCGTCGCCATCGCAGCGGGGTACTGGGCGACGGCCCGATATGTCGACGGACAGACCGCCGATGCCGACCCGTCGGAGGTCGTGGTGGACGAGCTGGCGGGGCAGTGGATCGCGCTCTGGCCTTTGTCCTGGGGCATGATGTATTCGGACAGCGCCGCGCATGTGTTTCCCTATCCGGGATGGATCGCGGGATTTCTCCTTTTCCGGTTCTTCGACATTCTCAAACCCGGCCCCGTCGGCTGGGCCGACCGCCGCCACGGCGCGTTCGGTATCATGGCGGATGACGTCATCGCGGGGGTTCTCGCGGCGATCATCGCGACGATCATGGCCGGCGTCACCCATGGCTGGTTTGTATGACGGATCATGAAATCAGAGCCTTGGCGCAGGATGTTCTTGCATTGGCGCAGGAACGCGGTGTGATGATCGCGACTGCCGAAAGCTGCACCGGCGGGATGGTCGGCGCGGCACTGACGGCCATCCCCGGCTCCTCGACCGTCTACGAGCGGGGTTTCGTCACCTATTCCAACGCCGCGAAGATGCAGATGCTGGGGGTCGCAAGGGCGACGCTGGAACTACATGGTGCCGTCAGCGAAGCCGTCGCCGCAGAAATGGCGCTTGGTGCCCGTGATAACAGCGCGGCGCACCTTACCGTTTCGATTACCGGAATCGCCGGGCCAGGCGGCTCGGAACATAAACCGGAGGGCCGCGTCTGTTTCGGATTTGGAGGGGAAGAAATCGCGACCGAAACCGTGGATTTCGGTCCCCTGGGCCGCGATGAGGTTCGAAGGGCGGCAACCGCCCATGCACTCGAATTACTGAAAACAGCCCTTCTTGCCTGACGAAATTTTCGGCAGATTGCTCTATCTGCCCATTTCGACGGCAAATACCGTGACTCCGTCGTTGCAATTCAAGGCAAGTCCATAGAAAGCCCCCGAAACAATTCAAGGGGACTTCCGAAATGAACGGAGCGGATACCGCATGGATGATCGTCGCAACGGCGCTCGTCCTCTTCATGACACTGCCGGGTCTGGCACTTTTCTATGGTGGCCTCGTCAGGGCGCGTAACGTCCTGTCGGTCCTGATGCAGTGTTTCGCCATCGCCTGCGTGATGTCGGTGCTATGGCTGGCCTTCGGCTATTCCATCGCCTTTGGTGGGGACGGCGCGCTGTGGGGTGGGCTGAGCAAGAGCTTCCTGAACGGCGTGACGACCGAGTCGCTCTTCGGCACGATTCCGGAGCCGCTGTTCTTCGCATTCCAGATGACGTTCGCGATCATCACTCCGGCGCTGATCGTCGGGGCCTATGTCGAACGGATCGGGTTCGGCTTCGTGATGCTGTTCTCCTCGCTCTGGATGCTGCTGTGCTATGCACCCGTCACCCATTGGGTCTGGGGCGGTGGATGGCTGGGTCAGATGGGCGTGATGGATTTCGCGGGCGGAATCGTCGTGCACGAGACCGCCGGAATTGCGGCTCTCGTGATCGGCGTCTCGCTCGGCGCACGGCGTGGATTTCCCAGGGAGATCAAACCGCCCCACAACCCCGGCATGACGATGATCGGCGCGTCGATGCTGTGGGTCGGCTGGTTCGGCTTCAATGCAGGATCGCAACTGGCGGCGGATGGCGGGGCGGCCATGGCACTCGTGGTCACGCATATCTCCGCCGCGACGGCCTCGATAACCTGGGCGCTCTACGAGCGGTTCAAGCACGGCAAGGCCTCGATGATCGGCATGGTCACGGGCACGATTGCCGGTCTGGCCTCGATCACTCCGGCCTCCGGCTTCGTCGGGCCGGTCGGTGCACTCTTCATCGGCGCGGTTGCCGGTATCCTGTGTCAGGAGATGTGCGGTTTCGTGAAGGCGCGCTTCAAGATCGACGATACGCTGGATGTGTTCGCGGTCCACGGTGTCGGCGGCATCTTCGGGACGCTGATGGCCCCATTGCTGGCCACCGGCGAGCTGTCCGACGGTCAGGGTCTTCTGACCCAGATCATCGCGCTGCTGGCGGTCGGGGTCTTCACGCTGGTGGTCACGGTCGCACTGGTGAAGCTCTGCGCGCTGGTCTTCCCGCTGCGGGTGACGGAAGACGACGAGATCGAAGGTCTCGACTACACTGCCCACGGTGAACGCGCTTACGACTGGGCGTCCTGACGTAAGTGGAGCGCGATCCGACTGGATCGCGCTCCATGCAGAATCGGTTCAGGTCGCGCGTTTGACGAGGCTGATGATGAACAGCAGGATCACCGCACCGATGGTCGCGCTGATGATCTGGCCGATCAGACCGCCGCCGAGCAGTCCGCCCAGCAGGAACCCGGCAATCACGGCACCGAGGATGCCCACGATGATGTTGCCGATCAGACCGAAGCCTGCGCCTTTCATCAACTGACCTGCGAGCCAGCCCGCAACGGCGCCGATGGCGAGCATGATGATAAGTCCGGTGATATCCATAGTCGTCTCTCCTTGAGGGTTGCAAGCATGGTAATGCCTCGTAGAGATGAGATAATCCACAAGAATAGACGATACTGCACAATCCTTGTAGTTGTGTTGCGTGAATTGCGAGACACAAGATATCGAAAGGCCAATGCGTGTTATTTCTTCTTTGGTGGGGTCGGCGCTCCATATTCATCGATGAAGCGTCGGAAGATGAGATCGAGCCGTCCGTCGCTATCGATTTCATCCAGATTTTCAAGAAGTACGGTCAACAGATAGTTGTTCCCCAAGCCGTATTCACCATTCAGGGAACGAAGGCGAGCATAGGCATCCTCGCTCATCGCAGCGTTGAAACGCTTGGGCAGGAGATAGCGTTTTACCATCTTGGCCTCATCTGTTCGCGATCATGCCGTATCGGTCGATCGACAGTCGATTGCCGGTCTGAAAAGGAGGGTCCGGCAATAGCAGGACGGGGATACCCGGCCAGCCCATTTGCCGCGCGACGACCACCCCGACGGGCAGAATCGCATCCCTTCCACCGAGAATCAGGGCTTTCGGTGCCAGACCTTCATAGCAAAGTTCGAGCATCACCGCCGAAGACGAACTGGACCCGATCAGGCGCGGAATGACGAGGATCGTTCCGGCGATGCTCTCGCCGCGCTGTGGATGGCCGGCGAGCGTGACGGTAGCCGTGGACGGATCGATCCCGCCCCAGAAACTGATCGGCGCATCCAGACGCAGGACGGTACCGCCGGCCTCGCCTGCAACGAGGATATCGGCCTGCCATCTCATCCCCAGACCGTCCCGTCACGAATGACACGACCCGCCTGCGCACTGACGACGCAATCGGCGAGAGTTCCGAAGACGGGCAGATGCCCCGTATTTCCCGTGGCGTAATGCGCGAACTTCGCGGAATTGGTCATCATCACGCCGGGAGTGGCGGGCAGGATCGGAGTCACGGCGATACAGGTATCGACCACGAATTCGACGCCGAGCGCGCGCAGGGCCGCATCCGCGCCATCGACCTCCAGCATCTCCATCGTGTGTCGTCCGAGGCAGATATAGACCGGCACGGCGAAGGCATTATCACCGGCAAGATTCAGCAGTGTACGGCATTCTGCATCCGAGAAGTGCGGGCTGCCGACGGCGACACTGTCGATCCGTCCCGCTTCGGCAAGACTGAGACCGTCGCGCGCCTCGCGTACCATGGCAGGCGTGATGAAAATCGTCTCCGGCGCGGGTAAACCGCCGAGAGCCGTGACGATATCGGGCGCTTCGGGCGTGATACCGGCGATATGGATCAGGGCGACCGCGCCGGTCGCTGCAGCCCCGGCACAGAGCGACTTGAGCTGATCGTCCGTGGCCCCGGAGGGCATCCCGTCGATCACACAGACCGTCTCTCCGGCCAAGCGCCCGATCATTGCGCCGAGCACCGGGAAGAACGCGCTCTCGCGCAGAAGGTTCGCCGGTAGGCCGCTGACATCGATCAGCAGTTTCGCAATGCGGTTCTCCGACAGGTGCAGACCGTAATACGGCGCGCGGCCCGTGATCGCGCAGGCGATATCGAGGAAATCGCCATAGCGATTCGTCCGCGCACCGAGAACGGTATTGGCGAAGGCAACCGCATTGGATTCGCCCCATGCCACCTGCTCTCCCAGAGCGGGCCGCATCCCGGCCTGATAGGGCGCGCAGGTCCAGCTCGGGCGACACCCCATCGTTTCGTGGGCCACCATCAGGCGATAGGCCATCTTGCGCCGATCCGGCGACAGGCGGGACTGATCGGGCTTGAGCAGGTTCAGCGCACCCACATTCGTGGTGGCGGGAACGCGAACCCGCGCGCCGCTCCCTGCCAGTCTTTCGCAATAGAGGACGCCGGAATCACCGTGATAGAGGCACCCGTCGATATGCGAGCAGGTGATCGGTACGAGCCGCTGCGCCCCCAGCATCCGCGCGGCCTCGACGACGAGTTCCATCGCCATCCGTTCGCCTTCAGCGGTCTCGCCGGAGAGGATGCGTCGCTCCTCGGTCGTCAGGTCCATGGCCTATGCCACGCCGTAGATTTTCGCCGCCCGTGCCTCGAAGGCTTTCGTGACCTGCTTGAGGGCCAGTTCGAAGGCCATGCCTGCCGCGCGCTGCAACAGGCGGCTGCGGAACTGGAATTCGACGTCCAGACCCATGGTACACGCGCCCTGCCCCTTCGGCGTGAAGGTATAGAGCGTGACCAGTTTCTCGAACGGGCCATCGATAGCCGTCACATCGACCTTCGCGATACCATCGCCTTCGGCAGGGGTGAGCAAGACCCGCGAGGTATATCGCTCGCGGAAGACCTTGAACGATACGACGAGGTCGGCCAGCATCTCTTCGCCCCCCGGCACATCCTTGCGCTCGCGCACACGCGCACCCACGGTCCAGGGCAGGAATTCGGGATAGCTTTCCACATCCGCGACCAGCGCGTACATCTGCGCGGCGGAATAGGGAAGATCGCGGCTCTCGGTATGGCGGGTCATGTCGGCACGGCTCTCACGAAAAAGGAGCCGGGAACATCATGCCCCGGCCCCCTCCAGTCTATGGCGATCCGGCGGTTTCTCAACCCGCCTTCCGTGTCAGAAGATGAAGTCGTTCGCATCCAGATCGCTGAGAAACACCCCTTCCAGCATCACCGCGCTGCCGAGATAGCCGATCGTCACGCCGTCAGCATCGTCCACGAGGCTCAGATCGGACATGCCGGTAACGCCACTCGCACCCGAGAAGTCGAGACGATCGACGCCCGCTGCGAAGTCGGAGACGAGATCGATGCCGCCGAAATCGCCGAAGGCGAAGATATCCGCGCCCGCACCACCCTCCATGACGTCCTGGCCGGTACCACCGATCAGGATATCGTCACCGTCATGGCCATAGAGCCGGTCGTTGCCCTCGCCGCCGAGCAGCGTGTCGTTCCCGTCCTCGCCATAGAGATGATCGTCGCCGCCATCGCCGGAAAGACGGTCATCGCCTCGGCCACCGCCGCGCGTTCCTCCAGCATCACGGCATAGGCGCGCACGGCGCCGGGCCACGCGATCTTCAGATCGTAGGCTTCGTCCAGCGCATCGACCCAGGCGAAGGCCGCCGGATACCCGCGATCGCCGAGCAGCAGCGGCACCGCGTCGGTGCGCAGGGTCGGCGCG
>ENA-ORXM01002753-ORXM01002753.1-marine-metagenome-genome-assembly--contig:-NODE-2753-length-19480-cov-8.644952_pt1 | contig 19480 bp, 16 predicted proteins | sample MGYA00237867_ERZ511480 | MGnify/ENA primary metagenome ERZ511480 (study PRJEB26309, sample SAMN06266103) | marine metagenome | isolation source: Algal blade | place: United Kingdom:Sidmouth, United...
GAAAGTCAGAATGGGCCCCCCAAAGTTCAAATCGGCTGCCTTTGACGTCACGGCGGACAATCAATCCCAGCGGATTAAGATGCGGTATATGCTCTAAGCGCCGGAACAAGCGTGGGCAAAACTTGGCGTCACGATGCCGTTGTTCCAACTGCGTAATGAAATTTTGTTCTTAATCGAATATTTACCACGGATAGGCAGAAGGTTCCCTGACTTTGCACCAGGGGGGCTTTTACAGCCATGGACACGTATCGCGGAAATTTCGGATCTACCAGCTATGACGCTGGTCAGGACGACTATGATCTCGGTGATGACGAGGCCAGCCATGACGTGCCGCCAGCATCTATCGGTACCGATGAGCGCCGCATGCAAGTGCGGGCCTATAACCATTGGGCAAGCCTTCTTGGCGAACGCAATTTTCCTTCGATAGAAGATCTAGAGCCAGAAGAACTCAGCGATTTCGGTCCGTATAGTGTGCTGCTCGACTTCACCTCAGGCATTGAAGATCCAGCCCTTCAATATCTGGGCAGCGAATTGGCAGTTGAGTGCGGAACAGATGCCTCCATTTCGCAATTGTCCGACGTACCCAGCCGGTCTTTGCTGAGCCGTATCACGGATCACTACATGCAAATTATGGCCAATCAGGCCCCTATTGGTTTCGAAGCCGAATTCGTAAACCAGCGGAGCGCGACAATTCTGTATCGCGGTATCTTGCTGCCATACTCCAGCGATGGCGAAACTATCGATTTCATCTACGGCGTGATCAATTGGAAGGAAATGGCCGACCAAGCCACGACTGACGAGTTGCTGCTTGAGATCGATCAAGCGCTCGAAGCTGATGAACCCCAGGCTGACGACCACCTCGGCGGACCAATAACTGATTGGGCCGATGGGCCGGTTGCTGAAGAAGCGAATTTTCCTGAACCAGAATTTGGTGAAGAAACCGCAGCGGAAGAAGAAGATGAAGCCGCTGTCGATGCATCTGAAAGCAACAATGATGATTTCGACGACGTAGACGATGCCGACTACGACGACGTAGACGACGATGACGACGACGATGACGACTACGACGACGACGACGTAGATGATGATGACTACGACGACGATGACGACGACGACGTAGATGATGATGACTACGACTACGACGACGATGACGACAACGACGACGATGACGACGTAGATGATGATGACTACGACGATGACGACGACGTAGACGAAGAGGTATCGGAGCCGGTAGATCCCGACGACTGGGTTGGTTATCTCGGCACCGCCCAGGACGGCGACGATTTTACCGGCCTCTCTCCCGAGAACGAATCACCGCTGCCGGTCGACGATGATGCGCCAGCCGATGAAGAAGCCGCCGCAAGTTCGTTCTTCAACGCCATCGACAGCTCTACCCCACTCGACGAGCAAGACAGCGACACCGAGCCGGTTGTCATCGTCGAAGACGCCACGCCGGACAAAAAGGGCGGCGTGTTCAGCGCCGCCGCCGAAGAAGTTCCACGGGCCCCTGCATCCGGAATCGACTGGATCACCGTTGCCTATTTCGCCGTTGCGGCAGTCTGCTTCGCGCTCGTGATCTACTTCTATTTGACGTCGAGTTAGCAGGCCCCAGTTTCGAGCCGAAGGTTTCGAATGCGCTACTGGGCGCCGAGGCAGAGGCCCTCTTGACCTTTTGCCGCCAATACACGCGCCGCGCGATTGTCGATGGTCGACGCCAGGTTCGCATCCTCTTGCGCCCGCATCACCAAATAGTCGAGCATCGGCGTCACGTCGGCCAGCGACCCCAATATCGCAATATCAGCGCCGGCTACGATCGCTTGTTCCGTGGCGTCGAGCAAGCCGTAGGTGTTGACGATTGCGCCCATGTTCATGGCATCGGTGAAGACCAGCCCGCCGAAGCCCAACTCGTCTCGTAAAAGCCCGTTGATGGTCGCAGGCGACATGCTCGTTGGGAGTCCATTGCTGAGACCGGGCACCGCCAGATGCCCGATCATCACGGCGGCTTGCTGACCCAATACCGGGTCGGCCAACAGTTCCACGTACGGCACCAGGTCCGATCCACGCAGGTCTGCGAGCGCCGGTGTCGTCGGCAATTCCAGATGGGAATCGGCGGTGGCGCGTCCGTGGCCGGGAAAATGCTTGAAGACCGGCATGATGTCCGCCTCGAGCAGGCCCTCGGCGGCCGCTCGACCGAAACTCGCAACCACCTGAGGATCATCGCTGAACGAGCGGCTTTCGATCCCGGGACCCGAGCCGACATCGAGCACCGGACCGAAAACGACATCGATCCCGAGCGCACGAACTCGCGATCCGTATTCGATCCACTGATTGCGGGTTTCGTCGGGGGTCTTCGACTGTGCCGTCTCGGCCGCCGATGGGATCGGCCCCAACAACGTGGCCAAGCGTTGCACCGAGCCGCCTTCTTCGTCGGAGGCCACGAGCAGTGGTACGAATGACGATTCCTGCAGCGCGGTCAGATCGGCGGCGAGTTGGTCATCGGGTTGGCCCAGCAGGCCAATGCCGCCCAGCTCGCCATCTTGGGCAAAGACCTGCGCTCCGATGAGTTCGGGTTGTGTTGCCAGCGGCAGCAACAGTTGCGCAACCCGCTGGCGCGTCGACAAGCAGCTCAGTGACGTCGGCGTCGGCACTGGCTCCAACACGGTGGAAGCTTCGCTTGTCTCGGGGATCGGCGTGGCGGCTTCGACGACGGCAGGCTCCGGCGACAACGCTGCGGTGGTTGGAACGGGCAATAGACCGGTTGCTGCCGTCGGGGCCGCGGCCGAGCTGGGCTCGGATTCGGTGGACCCACAGCCAGCCGCCAACAGCGTCAGGGTCACAAAGCACATCAACAACTTGGTGACACGGCGGTCGAGAATCGGCACACCGGAAGGCTAGAGCCCGCAAGCACCGGAAGGGAGGCACTCCATGTGGGAACGCCCCCTAATAGGGCGCCCCAAATCTCTGGGTGTCATGACGTACCTTTGTCGTGTGCATTGGTTTTTGTTGACACCACTCCGCCGAATCGCCCACCTCGTTTCGGTGTTTCTTGTGATTGCGCTGTTCGCAGTCGCCTGTGGCGGAAGCGATGACACGGCATCGGCAGTCGACGACGGCGACATCGATACGTCCACGGATGCGGCAGCCACTCAGACGCCCGACGCCACGCCAACCGACGTGCCGATCGTGACCAGCACGCCGCTGCCCTCCGCCACCCCGTTGCCGACATCCACTGCGTTGCCACTCGAACGGCCGACGCCCTCGACGGTCCTGTTGACCACCGCGTTCACGAACTCGTCGCAGGTGACCACCGTGGGCATCGACGAAGTGTTCTTCGGCATGACACCAGACGACGCCGCAGAGGCTGCATCGACGACATGGACTGAGCTGCCGTCCGGAAACGGCCAGTGTTATCGAGTTGTGCCGTCGAATGGTCCCGACCGGGTCGAGCTGTGGGTCGTCGATGGGTTCATGGAACGGCTCGACATCGAGCATCCCGATATTCGCACGCGATCACTGCTCGGCGTCGGTAACACCCTGGCAGAGTTGCAAGGACAGATCGGCGATCGGCTCGTGGTCGAATCCACCGGCGATGGCGGCCAAGTGGCCACCTTCACGCCCAGCGATCCCGGCGACGATCAATTCCGGCTGATCTTCGAACTCGAGGACGACGCCGTCGTGCGCTATCGCAGCGGTAGAGCAGGAATCGTCGATCGAGACGCCGCCACCTGCTGACCGGCTCCCCTGAGCCAGCACTATTCGGTCCAGGGCAAAACGAGTTCCAGTGAATAGCGCTGGTCGGCCACAGTCTGAACGAGTCGACCCGGCCCGGGTCCTGCAGCGAGTGGACCCAACTCGGGAGCGAGCGCATCGCGACGAAGAAGCATCACCACGACCTCGCCGGGCCGTCCGAGCACCTCGGTTGTTCCATCGGCGAAGGAGGGCGCTATCGCGTTGAGCCAGTGCGCCACGGCGCCCGAGCGGTAGGGCGCGGGCAGGTTGTCCAGACGACGCCAGGTCTTCTTGGGTTTGCCACCGTGCACCCGCAGACCCGACCGGCGCAGCGATCGCACGATGTCTCGCGAGTCTACGAGCTCGGCGATCTCACAAGCGGCGGGCCACAAGATGTCGGGGACGTCGTAGTGGTCCCGCCCGAAGGCGACCCATCGCAGGTTCAGGGACCGGGCGGCGCCGTGAAGTTCCTCGAGGTCATGATCGCTGATCATGTGCGCCCAGAGCATGCCTCGCCACTCCCATCGGGGGGTATCGATGAGCAGGCTCACATCGAATACCTACGGGTCGTGCACAAGCCGTGGCAGACTGCATGACGGTGACCGACAACGCAATACGTATTCAGCTTCCCGGCGGGGACATGTACGCGCCAGCGTTTGATGAAGCGGCCTCCAGGACTGGCGCTCGAAGCGGATTGGCCGCCAAGCACGCCACCTCGCTGAAACAGCTGGTGGCAGCGTCTGTTGCCGTGTTGAACAGCGGTGATGCGTCGACCATCACCCTCCACATGATCGTTCACGAGGACTCGATTGCGGTCGAGGTTGTCGGCAAGGGCTTCTCGTCGCCCACCAAGCGGCTGGTCAAAAAGCTGGAGACGTTGGCCGACAAGAAGGCGTCGACCTTCGAAACAACGTCGAAGGCGTCGACCCACACCATCAGCTTTGCCACCTGACCGCGTGCGAACTGCGTTCAGGACGTGCCGGTCGAGCCGAAGCCACCCAGGCCTCGTTCTGAATCCGGAAGATCCTGTACCTCGACGAAGTCGACCTGTTCGTATGCCTGGATGACCAGTTGGGCAATACGCTCGCCGCGGGTGACCTGAAAATCTTGCGCCGGGTCGGTGTTGATCAGCAGCACCTTGAGTTCGCCGCGATAGCCGCTGTCGATCAGCCCTGGCGTATTCAGAACAGTCACGCCGTGCTTGTACGCCAGGCCGCTACGGGGCTGAAGGAACCCGGCATACCCGTCGGGGATGGCGATCGAGATTCCGGTCGGTACCAGCGCTCGACCTCCGCCCGCAGCGATAGTCACATCGGCCGATGCCCGCAGGTCCACGCCTGCGTCGCCCGATGTGGCATGGGCAGGTAGTTCAAGGTCGGCATCGGCGCGCACAACGGGGATATTCAGCACGTTCGCAGCGTACCGATCCGGGCACTGCGGAAGTGACATCGCCGAGCTGTCGTTACCCAGCTGCATTTAAGAATCGCTGGTGCACCCCGATACGGTGGCCTCGATGCTGGTATGGATGGACCTGGAAATGACAGGCCTGGACCCGTCTCAACACGTCATCGTCGAGATCGCGACACTGATCACCGACGACGACCTGAATCTGATCGCCGAGGGTCCCGAACTCATCGTGCATGCCACCGACGACGAGCTCTGCCGAATGGACGACTTCGTCACCAACATGCACACCAAGAGTGGCTTGCTCGATCAGATCAAGGCCTCGACCGTCTCACTCCAAGATGCAACCGAGCAGACCTTGGCGTTCCTACAAGAACATATCCCCGAGGCACGCACCGTGCCGTTGTGTGGCAACTCGATCGGTACCGATCGCCGGTTCTTGGCGGTGTACATGAATGAGATCGAAGAGTTCTTGCACTACCGATCGGTCGATGTCTCGACCATCAAGGAACTCGCGCGTCGGTGGTATCCCGATGCATTGGCGTCGGTGCCACGCAAAGACGGCGGCCATCGCGCCCTCGACGACATTCGCGAGAGCCTCAAGGAACTTGAATACTGGCGCAGTGCGGTGTTTGCACAAGCACCGGCCAGCGACGAAAGCTCGAACTAGGAACATATGAGTCAGTCCACCGCCGACACCCGACCCGAGCGCTCCGAGAAGCGCCCTGCGACCGAGGAGATCACCGAGCTGGCCCCTGGCGTCTTGCGCAGTCAGCTGCCCGTTCAACTGCCCGGTCTCGGCCATGTGAACTGCTACATGATCCAAGATGGCGACGGCGTTGCTCTCGTCGATCCTGGGCTGCCGGGCGAACAGGCATGGCAGGCACTTGTCGATCGACTCAAGCGAGCTGAATACCGCGTCGGCGACGTGCACACGGTCATCGTCACCCATTCGCACTACGACCATTACGGCGGCGCCGAACGACTTCGCGAAGAGGCCGGGGCGCGCATTGTGGGCCACAAGGACCTGTTCAATCGCATGGCCCCGCCCGATATCGACGACGATGCAGAGTTCATCGACGTCGACGGTGAGGTCAAGGTGGGTCGAGGCGAGACCGGATTCGGTCGCATCACGCCATGGGGTACCTGGTCGGAGCCGCCCGTCGAGGTCGTCGACCATTGGCAGAAGCTCGGTATCGGCATGGGCGTCGACTTCCCGCAGGCACCGAAGCCAGACATCGCGCTGGGCGACTCGCAGCAGATCGTGCTGGCTGGCCGTCCCTGGGTTGCCGTACACACTCCGGGCCACACAGCAGATCATCTTTGTCTCTACGACGCCGAACACGGGTTGATGCTCACCGGTGACCATGTGCTGCCCACCATTACCCCCCACATCAGTGGGTTCGCCGATGGCGAGGCGCCGCTGCAGAAGTTCATGGACTCGCTCCAGCGCATGCACGACTACAACGACGTCACGCTGGCTATGCCGGCTCACGGAGATCCGTTCACCGATCTGACCGGCCGCGCCGACCACATCTGCGGTCATCATCTCGAGCGTCTCGACGATTTCCGCAGCGCAGCAGCCGAACTCGAAACCGCCAGCGTCAACGCCTACATGAAGCACGCGTTCAAGGAGCGTTCCTGGGGCGGCATGGCCGAATCCGAAACCTACGCCCACCTCGATCACCTACGCGATCACGGCGAACTCGCCACTGAGTGGGTCGACGGCCTCCTGCATTTCAGCGCACCGAACAAGTAATTCTTCCGTCATAGAGATAGGTAACGGTGCCAGACACCGTTACCTATCGAGGTCGCGAGATCGTTGCAACTGTGCCGATCTGCATGGTTTGGCGCGTCTACTTCGAACAATGGCGGCGGTGTGGCGGAACCATGACAGATGGACTATCTGCGTTTAATCATTTGACAGAGCGTCTGAAACACGGTTCTCTGGTACTCGTCCCCGACCAAGGAGCCATCATCATGATGCAGCAACTTTGTGCCTTCACCGAGCGTGCCAACGCCTCGGCTGCGCGCGTCGTTGACGATGCGTCGGCTCCTTTCGGGACCAGCACCACCACGCTCGGAAACACTGCGTGGAATTCCATGCCGTCGGTGCACACGTCCGCTATTTGTACCCACGGCAAGTTTTACGAACGGCGGCTTCAGGAGATGCTCACGTAGCAACGTGTAGCAATCGAAACTCTTGTAGCCGCCGGACTCAGTCCGGCGGCTTTCTTCATTTTGTCCCTACTCCCAACTGACTATTCACACCAAACCAGAACCAAGAGACACGTCATGTTTACGACGATCCCAGAAAACCAGATGACCGGCCAGGAGGCGTGGCGCACAGACGCTCGTTGCGCAAGCGTCAACGGCGCGTTGGCAGCAACCTTCTTCAGCGAAGAGTTGCAGGACATTGCGGTCGCAAAGCGCATCTGCGCCGAATGCCCGGTTATGGCCGACTGCCTCGAAGGCGCTCTCGAGCGCTATGAGCCATACGGCGTGTGGGGCGGACAGCTCTTCCTGAACGGCAAGGTTCTCACGAACAAGCGCCGTCGTGGACGTCCGCCCAAGGTGGCTCGACCCGAAGATGACTTCCCGGTCATTCCGGTACCCGAGCGCCTGGTGCCAATGCTGCGCACGGCCTGACCGGAGCTCACCGGCTCGCCCTTTGCGGCATACGCCTGAGAGCCCCGCAGCAGCAGTGCCCCGGTGTCAAGAATTCACCACAGCAATAGACCTTGCCTCCGAGGACTCAGGGTGAAAGTGCCGCTCAGTCGAGCTTTCACCGAGTGAAGAGTCCTCGATCAGTCGGATCGTGCAGGATCCGACAACCATCAGCGAAGATGGCCACAGGTACAGGAAACCAAATAAGCCCCGGCCAGATCGACTGGCCGGGGCTTTCTCGATTTTCAGACCGAACGGCGCCTAGCTCGCAGCGGGCGCCAAGCCTTCGGCCGACGGCGGGGCGTCTTCGTTGCGGAAGAAGCGGAAGTAGATCGCAAGCCCGATGATCCCCAGCACGAGCAGCTCGCCGAGGACGGCCCACCGCAATGGATCGCTGAACCAGTTGCCGATGCGTGCGGGAAAGCCCACGATTGTGCGGAGTATGGGGAGCACGAACAGGTTGGCGCGTTCGCCACTCCAGCTCTGCACGAATTCGAGCAGTATCCAGGTCACACCCAACGCCCCGAGCGCGCCGTAGCGGGTTTGTTTGTTCATCTCGCCCCACAGGCCACGAACGATGGCGGCGCCCACGAGCAGCAACAGGCCAGCACCCAAGCGGGTGGCGCCGGTCTGGTCGATCCAGATGTTTACTTCGGTCTGCATGTTCTCGAAGAACGAGACCAACGAGTTCCGCTGGATATTTCCCCGCAGGACTTGGATCTCCCACCAGCCGTACACGATCAGATAGGCGCCTGAGAGAGCGAGAAGTACGCCGCTGATACGATTGACCCACGGCAACACTTTGCGCATGTTGGTGGCGATCGAGGTCTTGGCCAGCGCCAAGGCCACGGTGAGCGTCATGATCACGGCGCCCATACCCAAGCCGTAGGCCACGAACACCGACACACCATCGAGGAAGCCGCCAGAGGCGAACACGTTCGACACGCCGGCAATGAACAGTCCAACCGTGCACCCGAGCGACACGACGGCGTAGCTGACGCCGAACAGGAACATCGACTTGACTTCGCCCGAGTCGCCGCCTTTTTGCAGGCGAGGAGTCGACAGCTTGAGCTCGAAACCCTTGAGCATGGCCAGGCCGAACGGGATCAACAAGATGCCAAGGCCAAAGGTCACATACGGCGTGTAATCCAGGATGGATCCTTGGCTGAGCAAGCTCGAGGTCAAGACTCCAAAGGCGCCGAACACGGCGACGAAACCGGCGGTGAGCGCCAACCCGACCTTGAGAGCCCGCATGATGTTGCGCGCTGTCGATGTGTCGGTGTCTTTGCCCAAAAAGAAGGACACATAGACGGGCAGCATGGCGAAGCCACACGGGTTGAAAGCAGCGACAAGCCCCAAGGTGAATGGGAATGCCAGATCAGCACCAAACATCAGTTACTCCGAAACCAGAATGTGTTCGTTTATGAGCCGAGTGAGCTCTTCGCCGTTGAGGACGCCGGACCAGGTATAGGCCACCTGGCCCTGCGGATTGAGGAACACCGTGGTGGGCATGACGAAACCACCGAACTCACGGAATACCGCCGAGGTGGTGTCGTCGGCGAGTGGATAGGTCACGCCGGTTTGTTCAGCCAGCGCTACCGCTGATTGGCGGCTGACATCGGCCGTATTCATGCCGACGAAGTCGACACGGTCACCAAGAGTGATGTGCACTTCCTCGAACTCGGGCATCTCGGCCACGCATGGGGCGCAGTTGCTGGCCCAGAAGTTCAGGACGGTGGGGCGGCCGGTGAACTCCGCTGTCGTGGCCTGGGTGCCGTCGAAATACGTGAACGGCACGATCGGGGTCATTGCGGCCCCTTCGACCAACGGTGGAAGATCCGCGCCTGGTTCGGTGGTGTCGGTCTCGCCTGCAAGCACGTCGGGTGGCTTGACGAGCACACCACCGTCGTTGGTCTCGATCGGGTCCGCAGCAGCCGCAGCACTGGCGAGGTCGTCATCGCTGCCACCGCAAGCTACGGCGAACAAGCTGAGACATACCGCAGCCACGAATAGGCGGGCCGAAGGCCACTTGGCGGAAGGGGTTCTGCACTTTGCGATGTGGGGGGACATAGGTATGACTTCTCATTCCAGCATGCGAGACACCGTCTCGGAACTCACCAAGGTGACGCTACCGACTCAAACCCGCTGATAGTCCAGCGCAATTCCCGCCAAATGTAACGATCTACGAAACTGGCTCTCTTCCTACGCTGCGCATTCCATGCTTTGCGCCAGAGCGACGTTTGTGACACTTGTGACGCATGGCTTCTCTTCGATTCGGTCGCCTCCTGAGTCGCGTCCCCCCGCCCCTTACCTCGGCCTCGGCCTTGGCCTTGGGCTTGGCGCATTTTGGTTACGGGTAGTCATGCCATGAATCTGCGGCTTCGGCCAGGCCGTTTATCAGTGCTTGTACCTGAGGGGCGCGGCCGTTGGATCCGAGATCACTCCAGTGGCGGCCCTTGCGATTCCAGCGCACCGTTGCCGGAAGCTCGATCTGCACGCCTTGTGAACGGGGCAGGTTGACCGGATTCGCCGGGTGCATCCCCGCTAACGCACGGGGAAGCAACTTGGGGTTGTCGATGATGTCGTAGTCGGGCAGGCGCCGTCGTAGATGTTGCGCCACATGGTCCGCAAGCTCTCGGTTCTGACCTCCCAGTAGCAGGGCATGCCAGAGCCGTTTGCGGCCGTAACCGTGAATCGTCACCACGGCGTCGACATGGGCGAGGAACGCCGCCAGTTGCGACGACTCGGTTGGTGCCACAGTCTTCGATGGCAGATGCACGACCGAATCCTCGTCGGTCTGTAGCACGCCGTAATACGAACTGTTCGATGCTTCGGCTGCGGCACTGGCGATGACGTCGGTGACTTTCTCGAGCTGGCCGCCGTGATAGGCCATGAAGCCCAGGCGCGTCGAGCGCAGCTCGCATACTTCGGTGACGTTGGCTTGGGCCAACAGCTCACCAAAGCCGGGCTTCTTCTTCACGCGGTGAGTGCTGCCGGGTTTTCGAGGTATCGAACGATGGATTGTGCAAACTCCGCTGCTGGTGCCCCATCGAATGCCCGGTGATCCCAGGTCAGACTCAAGGTCATGACGGTCATGGGAGATGCTACGCCGTCTTGCCATCGAGTCTCGGTGCGCAACCGGCCTACACCGAGAATTGCCGTATTCGGAGGATTGATCACCGGCGTGAAGCCATCGACGCCGTACATGCCCAAGGCGGTGACCGAGAAGGTGCCGCCTTCGAGTTCGTTCAGCTTCAGCTTGCCGTCGCGGGCTCGGCTCGCCAGATCGGCAACCGAGGTATGCAGGTCATATGGCGCACGAGTGTTCGCTTGGCCGATTACGGGCACGATCAGCCCGTCGTCGAGCGCCACTGCCACACCCAGATTGATCTCGGGCAGGTGGGCAATACCGTCGGCGGTGACCTGGCTGTTCACATAGGGATGATCGACGAGCGCCCGCGATGCCGCGGCGATGACCCACGCGGTGTAGCCGGGCACGGGTTCTTCGGCGCCTTTGAGTCTGGCTCGTTCGGCGTTGACGGCGGTCATGTCGGCATCGACGGTCAGCGTGAGCTGGGCCATCTCGGTCAGCGATCCGTGCATGCGCTCGGCAATCACACTGCGCATGCCTCGCATGGGAATCATGGTCGACGGTTCTTGCAGCAACGGCATGGCTGGGGGTGTGTCGACGGGGGCTGCGCCCGCAGGTGTGACATCGACGTCGGCCTCGGCCTCGGCCAATCGAACTCGGACGTATGCGGCTACGTCTTCGCGTGTGACACGAGCGCCTGCAGCTGCGGGCACGAGCCGAAGGTCGATTCCCAGAAGCTCAGCCAAGATGCGGCCACCGCCCGTTGCCGACACGCCTGCGTTGCTCGCCGCAGGTACGGGCACAGCAGATACCGCGGCCACGGGGGTCGACGCGGCAGGGCTCGCCGTCCTCGGAGTCGGTGACGCCGCTTGATCGTCGGCGAAACGGGTGACATCGTCGGCCACGATGCGACCGCCGGGTCCCGTGCCCGCAACCTGCGCCAGATCGACATTGCGGTCTCTGGCGGCAGCCCGCGCCATGGGCGAAGCCAGCACCCGGCCGCCATCGCCGGTGGTGGCGACCGTGCCGTTCGCTGGCTGGGAGGCAAGTGCCGCGATGCGAGCGGCAACATCGTCGGCCACGATGCGACCGCCGGGTCCAGTGCCTGCAATCTGCGCCAGTTCCACGCCAGCATTGCGAGCTGCAGCCCGGGCCATGGGCGAAGCCAGGATTCGGTCACCTTCGCCTCGGGTGGCGATGTCGGCTGCGCTCACTGCGGCTGCGGGCTCGGCGGCAACAGCAGTTGCTGTTACCGGTGCAGATCCGGCCATGGCCGGGCTGGCGGTCGCAGGAGCTGTTGGCGCAGCAGGAGCCGGTTCAGCGATCGGAGCGGACTCGGTCGCGGCTTGGGGCGCCGCTTCGCCATCGCCGAGGAGCTGTCCGATCACGGCACCGCATTCGTAGTTCTCGCCGACGGCACCGCTGATGACCAGCACACCGTCTTCTCGAGCCTCGACCTCGGTCTCGACCTTGTCGGTCTCGATGACCAAGACAGGATCGCCGGCGTTGACCCGGGTGCCGTCGGCCACGAGCCATTCGCGGATCGTGCCGTCGGTCATGGTCAGACCGAGCTTGGGCATGGTGAACTCGTGCGCCATGTTCAGGACTCCTGGGGAATTTCGGTGTAGAAGTGGCCGTGCCGCACAGCCAGTGAGAAGGTGCGCCGGATGTCGATGACTCGGGGACCATTGCGCCGGATGGTCATCGATGCCCACTCGCCTGCACGAAGCGCACCGGCGCGTTCACCGTCGACCACAAAGACTGCTGGACCCCGCACAGCCACGCTCTGCTCGGCATCTACCACCGAGACCGAATGCAGGCCCGCCGTCACGTAGTGACCCGGAGCGATGGGGGCGCGCACCCGTCGCAGAGCATTCGGGTCCAGGTCGAGCAGCACGCCGCGATCGTCGGTGCGGCTGGTGGGCGCAACCATGCCGGCGAACGACGAGAGCCCAATCGACCAGGGCTCGGCCACTGCGGTGAAGATCTGTTCGATCCCATCGAGTGACCAAACGCTCGGGTTGCCGCCCTTGTCGTCTCGTAGTACGGCGACATCGACCAGTGCTATGTCCGAGGGGACGCCCTCGACATCGATGTCGATGACGAGCGATTGATAGGCAACGACATCGCTCAACGGTGCTGACCCGCTTGCCACCAGTCCGGCAGCAGCGCCGGCGACGGTCGCTTCGAGCAGTTGCGGATACGCATTGTTGGTACCGCTCGCCATGGCGACTATCGGTGCGTCTCGCCATCCACGAGCAACTTGGCGATGTGTCCCGTCACCCCCGTAGACGACAACGACCGTGGCGTCCTGTTCCTTCATCACCTGGGCAGCTCTCGCCGTGTCCTCACCTGAACCGGTGGCCTGGACATCGACCAGATCGATGGCAAGGTCGAGCCCGGACATCGCTCGTTCGACCAGGCCATGATGATCGCAGGCGAGCAAGATGCGATCAGCGCCGCCCTCGTGGGCGCCGACGAGCAGTCGGCGCAGGTCGGCAATCCTGCTGGCATCGCTGGGCACCGCTGCGTTCGCAACCAGACGACGAATGTCCTTACCCGAGCGCGGATTGGTGATGACGCCCACCGTTCCAGCCATCAGCAGGTTGTCGATTCATCGGGGTTCACCATGTCGGACGCCACAGTACCAATCGCGCGGACTGTGACTCGAACTCAGCGCCGTCACATTCAGGTCAGGCCCGCAACTTCAGCAACGATCTGCGTCGCCGCCGAAGTCAGATCGAAACGATTCATCGAAGGGATTTGCCCGAACGCAGACGCCATGACGACGCCAGCCTTCGGTCGCAGTCCCATGCACCGGAGTCCATGTTGTCGGGTACCGCAGCATCAATCGAGCTGGCGCGGGCTGAAGTTGTCGCCTCGGTCGACTCAGAACGTTGTCTCACCGTGGCGGCTGCGTCGCACGCCGATGACCATTGCTGACCCGATGAAGAACAGTGCAGCTGCCGAAGCGACGAACGGCAGCGTGCTGTTGCCCGTGGTTGCGAGTGGTGCTGTTGGCTCGGGTGCTGGCGGCACTGCGACAGTCGGCGGGTTCACGATGTTCGGTGACGCAATTGGAGGGGCGAACTGGCGTTGAGGAGTGGTGACTGGCGTCTGTTCGATCGGAATCGTGACCTCGGCGAACGATGGAGTGGTCTGATCAGACGATGCGGAAGCGTTGTTGACAAACCGTTGTGCCGAAGCATCGTCTCTGGTGACCGTGTATGTGCCGACCAGCGTGCAGGTCTCGCCAGGCGCAAGCACATCACATGGACTGGTCCCACCGTTCACCGTAATGAGCGTGTCTGTCACCACGACGTTTGTCAGCGATGTGCGGCCATCGTTGGTTGCGGTGATCGTGTACGTGAGCACATCGCCTGGCGTCGGGGTGCCGCTGCTGTCCTGGTCGCCATTACTCGGGGCTGGCTTTACCAGCGACAGCGATGCGTCGTTGAGCACCGAGACCGTCACGTCATCCTCGACCGGCGACGTCTGGTCCGAATCAGCAGTTGCCGAGTTGGTGACGCGGCCAGCTTCGGAGTCGGAGGCGGTAACGACATAGGTACCAACGAGCGTGCACGTCTCGCCTGGCAGCAGTAGTGCACACGGGGCGTTGCCGCCCGTGCGTTCAACGCGATCGTCGGCAACGACCACGTTGGTCAGCGCTGACGAACCCGTGTTGGTGGCGGTAACCGTGTAGGTCAGCGTGTCACCGATCGAGATTTCTCCGTTGCCGTCTTCGTCGGCATTGGTAGGCGCGGCCTTGTCGACCACTAGCTCCGGCGTGAGCACTGGCACCGTGACCGAGTCTTCGGCCAGATCGGTCTGATCGGCGCCAGCCGTGGCGGAGTTGACTACTTGGCCGGCGGCCTGATCATCGGCGGTCACAACATAGGTGCCGATCAGCGTGCAGGTCGATCCCGAAATCAGTCGCTCACATGGTGACGTGCCACCAGTCTGGGTGAGCTGCGAGTCGGTAACCACCACATTCGTGAGCGCCGCGCCACCTTCGTTGGTTGCGGTGATGACATAGGTGAGCGTGTCGCCAACGGAAACGTCGCCGCTGCCGTCCTCGTCGATATTCACTGGTTCTGGCTTGTCGACGGTGAGTACGGGGAACGCCACCGGCACGGTCACCGTGGCGCTCGTGGTTTCGGTGTCATCAGAAGCTGCGGTGGCGGTGTTGACAACCTCGCCATTGACCACGTCGTCAGCATCGACCACATAGGTGCCGATCAGTGTGCAAGAACCGCCAGCGGGCACCACTGCGCACGGTGATGTGCCACCGGTCTGGTCAATCAGGTCATCGACGATGACCACGTTGGTCAGCGGAGCGGTTCCGGTGTTTCGAGCAGTGATCGTGTAGGTCAACGTGTCGCCCTGCGAGACGTCGCCGCTGCCGTCTTCGTCGATGTTTGTCGGCGCAGGCTTGTCGGGAAGCAGTCCAATCACCGGCGCGACCGGGGTGGCTTCGGTAGCGGTGGCGGGGTCGCCTTGATCACTCTCTGCTGTGGCCGTGTTGGTCACAGCTCCGGCGAGCACATCGTCGAGCGACACGCTGTAGGTACCAACCAGCGTGCATGTCTCGCCTGGGGCCAGCAGCGCACAAGGCGTGGAACCGCCGGTCGTCGTAAGCAGATCATCGGTGATCTGCACAGTGGTGAGGTTTGCCGAGCCATCGTTGGTGGCCGTGATCGTGTAGGTCAACGTGTCACCGAGCGATACATCGCCCGAGCCGTCTTCGTCGGCATTGACCGGGGCTGGCTTGTCGAGAAGCAGCTCTGGCAGCGGAATCGGCGTGGTGACGTCGTCGGTTCCAGGACCTGTCTGGTCGCTGTCACCAGTGGCGGTGTTGTCGGCGCTCCTTGCGGCCACGTCGACGGCAGTCACTTCGTAGGTACCCACCAGGGTGCACGTTTCACCAGGTGCAACGAGCGCACATGGTGTTGTGCCACCTACCGGGGTGATCAACGGGTCGGCAACCGTGAGGTCGGTGAGCGTCGATCCGCCCGAATTGGTCACCGTGACGGTGTAGGTCAAGGTGTCGCCGGCCGAGACATCGCCCGAACCGTCTTCGTCAGCGTTTACGGGCTGCGGCTTGTCCACGCTGATTTGTGGAGCGAGTAGAGGTGTGACGTGATCATCGGTGACCGGATTCGTTTGGTCCGAGTCGCCGGTGGCGGTGTTTGTCATGCTCCCGAGGGCTACATCGGACTCGGTAACGACATAGGTGCCGACCAGCGTGCACGTCTCGGTCGGAGCCACGATGGCACACGGCGCCGTGCCACCAATCGCAGTGATCCGATCATCGGTCACGGCGACGTTGGTCAGGTTGGCGCCACTTGAGTTGGTCGCGGTGATGGTGAAGGTGAGCGTGTCGCCGGCTGAGACATCACCACTGCCGTCCTCGTCGGCATTGACCGGGGCTGGCTTGTCGATGCCAAGCGATGGGGTCTGTACCGGCACCGTCACATCGGTGGGACTCGGTTCGGTTTGATCGCTGTCTGCGTTGGCCGTATTGAAGATGCTGCCGGCGACCACGTCGGCCTCGCCGACGACATAGGTACCAACCAACGTGCAGGTCTCGGTGGGCAGTATCAAGGCGCAGGGTGATGTGCCTCCGACGACCGTCACCAGGTCGTCGGACACAACGACGTTCGTCAGGTTGGTAGCGCCGTCGTTCGTTGCAGTAATCGTAAAGGTCAACGTATCGCCAACCGAAACATCGCCACTGCCGTCTTCATCAGCGTTCGCTGGGAGCGGTTTGACTACAGACAAGGCTGGGGCCAGGACCGTCGTGAGCTCACCGTCGCTGACCGGCTGCGTCTGATCGCTGACAACGGTCGCCGTGTTCGAGATGGTGCTGGCTCCTACGTCACCTGCGGTAACCACATAGGTGCCGATCAGCGTGCAGGTTTCGGCCGGTGCCAGGGTCGCACACGGTGTAGAACCGCCGCTCGTGGTGATCACGTCGTCGGAGACAATGACATTGGTCAGCGTTGCATCGCCAGTATTGGTTGCGGTGATCGTGTAGGTCAGCGTGTCGCCCACCGACACATCGCCACTGCCATCTTCATCGGCATTGACTGGAGCCGGCTTGACGAGAACGAGTCCTGGAGACGGGACGGTTGTCGTCTCGCCTGCCGTTACTTGATTGGTTTGGTCGCTGCCAGCGGTTGCGGTGTTCTCAATCGAACCGGCAACAACATCGTCCGGCGTAACCACGTACGATCCAACAAGGACGCACGTCCCGCCCGGAAGCACGATTGCGCACGGCGCAGTGCCGCCAGTAGGTGTGATGAGGGCATCGGTCATCACCAGGTTCGTGAGTGCTGCACCACCAGTGTTGGTGGCGGTGATCGTGTAGGTCAACGTGTCGCCCGCCGACACATCGCCACTGCCATCTTCATCGGCATTGAGCGGGGTCGGCTTGTCGAGCACCAGGCGGGGTGTCGGCACCGTCGTGGCCTCATCGTCGGAGGTTGGTTCCGTCTGGTCACTATCACCGCTGGCCGTATTCAAGATCACGCCTGCGACTACATCGCTCTCGGTCACCACATAGGTACCGACGAGCGTGCATGTGTCTGTGGGAGCGACCGCCGCACACGGGGTGGAGCCGCCAGTCGGTGTAATGAGATCATCGGCGAGTGACACCGCCGTGAGGGTTGACGCACCGGTATTGGTTGCGGTGATCGTGTAGGTCAGCGTGTCGCCAACGGACACATCGCCGCTGCCGTCTTCATCAGCATTTACAGGCGCTGGCTTGTCAACCACCAGCGCAGGCGCTGGAACCGGTGTTGTGTCGGTGTCGGACACCGAGTCGGTTTGGGCGCTGTCGGCTGTCGCCGTGTTGAAGATCGATCCTGCGGCTATGTCTGCGGGCGACACAAGGTAGGTGCCTTCCAGGGTGCAGGTCTCGCCCGGCAGAAGTAGCGCGCACGGCGTCGATCCGCCTGTTGGTGTGATCAGGTCGTCGACAACCGAGACGTCGCTCAGATTGGCGTCGCCGGTGTTGGTTGCGGTGATCGTGTAGCTCAGCGTGTCGCCAACGGAAACGTCGCCGCTGCCGTCTTCATCAGCATTCACAGGCGCTGGCTTGTCGATTTCGAGTTCGGCTCCTGCGATGGGCACATTGACCTCGTCACTAGCTATCCCGGTCTGGTCGCTGTCAGCGGTAGCGGTGTTCGGGAGGGTGCCAGCGATTGCATCGTCTTCGGTGACGATGTAGGTACCGACCAGGGTGCACGTGCCACCTGGCGGCACGAGCGCACATGGCGTGGTACCGGCGGTCGGCGAGAGCAGGATGTCGGCGACGACGACATTGGTGAGCGTCGCTCCCCCGGTGTTCGTCGCCGTGATCGTGTAGGTCAAGGTGTCTCCGGCAGATACATCGCCGGACCTGTCCTCGTCGGAGTTCGTTGGCTCAGGCTTGTCGACGCTCAACCCGGGCTGGGCGACCGACGTGACTTCGCCGTCGATGGTCGGGCCGGTCTGATCGCTGTCTGCTGTCGCGGAGTTGGTCACCGCTCCGGTCGCTACGTCGACGCTGGTCACGACATAGGTACCGACAAGCGTGCAGCTTCCGCCGGGGGCCAAGGAGGCACACGGTGTCGTGCCAGCTGTTGGCGTGATGAGATCATCGGAAAGTACGACGTTGGTCAACACCGAGGTTCCCGTGTTCGTCGCCGTGATCGTGTAGGTCAGCGTGTCACCCTCGGAGACATCGCCGCTTCCGTCGTCATCGGCGTTGGTCGGCGCTGGCTTCAGGACTTCGAGCAGCGGCGATGGAACAACAGTCGTTTGTTCATCGTCGACCGGGCCCGTCTGATCCGAGTCAGCAGTAGCCGTGTTGAAGATGCTGCCGACAACTACGTCATTGACGGTTACCACGTAGGAGCCCACCAGTGTGCAGGCACCGCCCGGCGCCAAGATCGCGCATGGCGCGGTACCACCGGTTGGCGTGATCCGATCGTCGGCGATCGCAACGTTAGTCAGGTTCGCATCGCCCGAGTTGGTGGCGGTGATGGTGTAGGTCAGCGTGTCGCCCACCGAAACATCACCGCTGCCGTCTTCATCGGCATTGGTGGGTACTGGCTTGTCCACACCGAGCCCCGGAGCGTCGATGAGCGTGATCTCACCATCGGTGATCGATCCGGTCTGGTCGCTGTCTGCTGTTGCTGTGTTGGTGATGCTGCCGGCAGTGACGTCGGCTGCTGTCACCGTGTATGTACCCACGAGCGTGCATGTCTCAGTCGGCCCAACCAGTGCACAAGGTGCAGTGCCGCCGGTTGGTGTGATCAGATCGTCGGTCACGAGGACATTGGTCAGATTGGATGCGCCGTTATTCGTGGCGGTGATCGTGTAGGTCAACGTGTCGCCTTCGGACACATCACCCGAACCATCTTCGTCACTATTTATCGGCGCTGGTTTGTCGACCGTGAGGTCAGGACTCTCGATGGACGTGACTTCGACGACGTCGGCTGGGCCGGTCTGGTCGCTGTCTGCTGTCGCTGTGTTGGTGATGCTGCCGGCAGTGACGTCGGCTGCTGTCACCGTGTATGTACCCACGAGCGTGCATGTCTCAGT
>ENA-ORXM01002754-ORXM01002754.1-marine-metagenome-genome-assembly--contig:-NODE-2754-length-19469-cov-3.981075_pt1 | contig 19469 bp, 11 predicted proteins | sample MGYA00237867_ERZ511480 | MGnify/ENA primary metagenome ERZ511480 (study PRJEB26309, sample SAMN06266103) | marine metagenome | isolation source: Algal blade | place: United Kingdom:Sidmouth, United...
TGATTCTGGCGAAGATCGCGACCGTCTTCACGCCGTTCTTCTTCAAATATGCCGTCGATGCCCTGTCCGGTGACGGCGTCGAGCCGAGTTGGCGGACGGCCTTCCTCGTCACCCCGGTCGCCCTCGTCGTCGTCTACTGCACGGCCCGTATCGGCACGGTGCTCTTTGCCCAGCTTCGCGACGCCGTCTTCGCGCGCGTGGGCCAGCGCGCCCTGCGCCGCCTCGCCATCCGCACCTTCGGGCATATCCACCGCCTGTCCCTGCGGTTCCATCTGGAGCGCAAGACCGGCGCGATGAGCCGCATCATCGAGCGTGGGGTCAAGGGCGTCGATTTCCTTCTCCGCTTCGTCCTCTTCTCCATCGTCCCGCTGATGCTGGAGCTGCTGCTGGTCCTCGTGATCTTCTGGTGGCATTTCGGCCCGTGGTTCGCATTGGCGATTCTCGTTTCGATCAGCCTCTATATAGCCTTCACCTTCCGCGTGACCGAATGGCGCGTTCGGATCCGCAAGGAGATGAACGAACAGGATCAGGATGCGAACCAGAAGGCCATCGATGCTCTCCTGAACTACGAGACGGTGAAATACTTCTCCGCCGAACGGCGCGAGACCGAGCGATATGACGGCGCCATGGGCCAGTACGAAAACGCCGCCGTGAAGACCCAGACGACCCTCGCCATGCTCAATGTCGGTCAGACGGTGATTCTCACGGGCGGTCTGGCGGCGGTGATGGTCATGGCGGGGCAGGGTGTGGTGGCCGGAACGCTCACCGTCGGCGATTTCGTCATGGTCAACGCCCTGATGATGCAGGTCGCGATGCCGCTCAACTTCCTCGGCACCGTCTATCGCGAGATCAGGCAGTCCCTCATCGACATGGGCGAGATGTTCACGCTGCTCGACACGCCCCCCGAAGTCACCGATGCCCCCGATGCGCATCCGCTTCGCGTCGCCGAAGGCCGGGTCGTCTTCGAGGATGTCGCGTTTTCCTACGGTCCCGACCGCCCGATCCTGCACGGACTGGATATCGATGCGCAAGGGGGCAGCACCATCGCCCTCGTCGGCCATAGCGGGGCAGGCAAATCCACGATCGCCCGCCTTCTCTTCCGCTTCTACGATCCCACCTCGGGCCGCATCCTCATCGACGGTCAGGATATCCGCGAGGTGACGCAGGAATCCCTGCGCGCCCATATCGGCGTCGTCCCGCAGGACACCGTCCTCTTCAACGATACCATCCGCTACAATATCGGCTATGGGCGGGCAGGGGCGACCGATGCCGAGATCGAGGAAGCCGCCCGCAGCGCCTCGGTCCACGACTTCATCATGGACCTGCCCGACGGCTACGACACGGCGGTGGGCGAGCGTGGCCTGAAACTCTCCGGCGGCGAGAAACAGCGTGTCGCCATCGCCCGCACGATCCTGAAGAATCCGCCCATCCTCATCCTCGACGAGGCGACCTCCGCCCTCGATACCGCGACCGAGCAGGAAATTCAGGCCAGCCTGCGGGCGCTCAGCCGGAACCGGACCGTCTTCACCATCGCGCATCGTCTGTCGACGGTGATCGATGCCGACGAGATCGTCGTGCTCGACCACGGGCATGTGATCGAGCGGGGCGGTCATGCGGCGTTGCTGGCGCAGGGCGGTGTCTTTGCGGATATGTGGAACCGGCAGGAAACTTCCGAAGCAGCGTAACCTCGCGTAAAGGGTTAATGGCAAAGACTGTGGGCAACCAAACACAGGACGCCGCCCCATGGCCTTGCAAGACCCCCACGTCCCGAACAGCGTCGAGACCATCCTCGATACCCGTGCCGTGACGCCCGAACAGGTACTCGACCTGCGCCGCAATGTCTGGCCGGACGGCAGCATCTGCCGTCGGGAGGCCGAGCTTCTGTTCGAGATCAACGACACGCTCGAAACGATCTGCGGCGAGTGGCGCGATTTCTTCGCCGAAGCCATGGCCGCCCATCTGGTCGAACAGGCCGAGCCGCGCGGCTATGTGAGCGAGGAATCCGCGAACTGGTTTCGCAGCCGGGTGCTGGCCGATGGCACCATCAAGGGCGAGACCGAACTCGAAACCCTCGTTCAGGTGATCGAAAAGGCGACCGATGCCCCGGAATCGCTCGCGATACTGGCCCTCGACGCGGTGAAGGATGCGGTCCTCCACGGTGAACACAAGGTTCTCGGCAATGCGGCCCTCGTCCCCGGCGAGCTGGGCGATCCCGAAGTCGCCCTCCTGCGCCGCGTTCTCTATGCCAAGGCTGCAGGGCGGTCGGAGGCGATCAGCCGCGCCGAAGCCGAACTCCTCTTCGATCTGAACGATGCGACGCTGGGGGCGGACAACGCCTCCTCGTGGTCGGCGCTCTTCGTCAACGCCCTCTCCAACTATCTTCTGGTCCATAGCGGCTACGAGCCGCCCTCGCGCGAGCGCATGAAGCAGGTGGATCGCTGGCTGAACCAACCCTCCGACGGCCTCGCCGGGTTCGGACGGCGCATGGCGAGCGGCATCGCGACCATGGGACATACCCTTCGATCCATGGATATCTTCGGAACCGACACGCCGATGGAAAGCGTCTATCGCTCGCGGCTGGAAGCCGAGAAGAGCGAACGGAAGGTATCGGAGCGTGTCGATGCCGATGAGGCACGGTGGTTGGTCCGGCGGATCGACCGCGACGGCGCGCTCAGCGTCAACGAGGCGGCGCTGCTCCATTTCCTGAAAGCCAGCGGTCTGCCGCTCGATGAATCCCTGCGGCCCCTGCTGGCACGGATCTGACTCGATCCGTAATTCTATGCCGTACGAAACTGGCCCGTGCCTTGCATTGTACCATTGCGAGCCGGGACGGCGGATAACCGTAAGATCGTCGCCCCCTTTTTACGACCCGTCGTCTCCGGTTCACCATTCACTGTGCACACAATGAAAAGGCGCGCCCTGCAGGGCGCGCCTTTTCACTAACTGGTCTCCCAGGACTTGGGCTCTATGGCCCCTTGGGGAGATTTCCCTAAGTCATGTTTTAGAGTTTGTCCAATGATTTGATGGCAAAACCATGGGGTTACGGCGATCTGACGCATCCTCTACGCCGTCATCCCGTTCTTCGAAATCCTATCGAAATCGCCGGAAGTGCCGACACATCCCGTATGATGTGCGTCTAAAGCGCCTTTCGCGGCGCAGTCATATCGTCTAGAAGGCGCAACGGTTCAGAACTGCCCGCTCATAGTTGGTCGCAAAACAAGACTCAGATTGGTTTTCGATAATGCGTCTCTCCCGTTATTTCCTGCCCGTCCAGAAAGAGAATCCTGCCGAGGCAGAGATCGTCTCCCACCGCCTCATGCTCCGCGCGGGCATGATCCGGCAGGCATCGGCAGGCATCTATTCCTGGCTGCCTCTCGGGTACAAGGTGCTGCGCAAGATCGAGGATATCGTCCATGACGAGCAGCAGAAGGCGGGCGCGATCCCCGTGCTGATGCCCACGATCCAGTCGGCTGATCTCTGGAAGCAGAGCGGGCGATACGACGATTACGGGGCCGAGATGCTGCGTATCGAGGATCGTGGCGGTCGCGAGATGCTCTACGGCCCCACCAACGAGGAGCAGATCACCGAGATCGCCGGGGCAGGCATCCGCAGCTATCGCGATCTTCCCCGCATCCTCTATCACATCCAGTGGAAGTTCCGCGACGAGGTCCGTCCCCGCTTCGGCGTCATGCGCGGGCGCGAATTCCTGATGAAGGATGCCTATTCCTTCGATCTCGACAAGGACGGCGCACGTCACAGCTACAATCGCATGTTCGTAAGTTATTTACGAACATTTGAGCGTATGGGCTTGAAGGCCGTACCAATGCGCGCCGATCCCGGACCCATCGGCGGAGACATGACGCACGAATTCCTCATCCTTGCCGAGACCGGTGAATCCGGTGTCTTCCTCGACCGGGGCCTCGCCGAGCTTACCCTCGGCGAGGATGCGATCGATTGGGAAGATGCAACTGCCCTGCAGGAGACCGTGGATCGCTATACGGCTTCCTATGCCCGCACCGACGAGACCCACGAGGAGGCCGTCTTCGAGTCGGAAATCCCCGAGGATCGTCGCCTGACCGCCCGTGGCATCGAAGTCGGACATATCTTCTATTTCGGGTCGAAATACTCCAAGCCCCTGAACGCCACGGTCGCCACCCCCGACGGCGAAACCGTGCCCTTCGAGAGCGGCTCCTACGGCATCGGCGTCTCGCGTCTCGCCGGGGCGATCATCGAGGCGAGCCATGACGACAAGGGCATCATCTGGCCCGAGGCCGTCGCTCCCTTCGAGGTGGCCGTCATCAATCTGCGGCAGGGCGATGCGGAGGCCGACGCGGCCTGCGAAGACCTCTATGGCAAACTCACCGCGCGCGGCCTCGACGTTCTCTACGACGACCGGGACGAGCGCGCAGGCGCGAAATTCGCCACCATCGATCTGATCGGTATCCCGTGGAAGGTGGTCGTCGGTCCGCGCGGCCTGAAGGAAGGTGTCGTCGAACTCGTCAGCCGCCGTACGGGCGAGACCGAGAACCTCGCCCCCGACGACGCCATGAATCGCCTTGCCGCCACCTATGGTCGGGCATGACGAGGATGGACAGCATTTGGCGCTAGACGACGATCGCCCCGCCCGACGAAAGGCCCCCACGGAGCGCGTGACCGCGCTGCGCGGCCTCGCTGCGCGCGCGGCGGAGGCTCAGGAGGCCAAGAGGGCCGCGCCACGACCCGAGAAGAAGCCACCGCCCGCCCCGAGCCCGCCGCCGCCTGCCTCGCGCGAGCGTCCCTCCCTCGTCCGCTCGATGATGAAGAACATCGAGAATGCGCCCGTCGTGCCGAAGGCGGATGCCGAACCGAAACGCCCGCGTCTGCCGCCGGAACCCGTTCGCCGTGCGCGCAAGCCCAAGGCCGCGATACCGGCCTCGCCCGATCTTTCCGGTGCGTTCGACAATGCCCCCGACGACCGGGTCCAGCGCGCGCGCCGCGCCGCCGAGCGCGTGCGCCAGCGGGCCACGCCGGTCATGGTGCCCAATTCCGCCCCCGAACCGGATACGCCCTCCCAGCCTCTCCCCAAACGCGGCACCTTCGTTCCCAAACCCCTGCGCGAGACGGGCACGCGCGCCTTTGCCGGGTTCGAGTGGGACATCGCCTCCCGCTATCTGCGCGCCCGCCGCAAGGAGGGGTTCATTTCCGTCATCGCGGGCTTCTCCCTCGTCGGCATCGGCCTCGGGGTCGCGACCCTCATCATCGTCATGGCGGTGATGACCGGCTTCCGCGAGACCCTCGTCTCGCAAATCCTCGGCGTGAACCCCCATCTCAACGTCACGTCGCAGCAGGAGAAGTTCGAGGATTACGACACCCTCGCCGTCGCGATCCGGCAGGTCGACGGCGTCATCCACGCCGCCCCCACCATCGAAGGACAGGTACTCGCCAGCAGCGCGAGCGGCCATAGTGGCGTCATCGTGCGCGGAATGCGCCGCGAAGATCTCGCCAAGCTGAAGGTCGTGACCGAGCCGGAGGCCAGCCGAGGCTCGCTCGACACCTATGGCGGCGACGACGGCGTGGCCATCGGCGACGGCGTCGCCCGCAAGCTGGGCCTCGGGATCGGCGACAACATCACGCTCATCTCGCCCGACGGAGACCTGACGCCCTTCGGCATCACGCCCCGCTCCAAGAGCTATCCCATCGCCTATATCTTCAAGCTGGGGCTGAGCCAGTACGACGCCGCCTTCGTCTACATGCCCCTGCGCGAATCGCAGCTCTATTTCAACAAGAAGGGCAGGGTGGATTCCCTCGAAGTCACCGTCGCCGAGCCCGAGAATATCGGCGATTACGTTCAGCCGATCCGCGAAGCCTCCAACCAGAGCGTCGGAATCTACACGTGGAAGGACTTGCAGGGCAGCCTCATCGGCGCGCTCGATGTGGAGCGGAACGTCATGTTCCTGATCCTGACCCTCATCATCCTCGTCGCGGCCCTCAACATCATCTCCGGCCTCGTGATGCTGGTCAAGGACAAGGCGCGGGACGTGGCGATCCTGCGAACCATGGGGATGTCGCGGGGGGCGGTCCTGCGCATCTTCTTCATCTGCGGGGCCGCCATCGGCGTGATCGGGGCGGTGTGCGGCACGATCCTGGGTGTCCTTTTCTGTCTCAATATCGGCGCGATCCAGCGCGCGGTGGAAAGTGTGGTCGGCCCGGTCTTCCCCGCCGATGTCTACGGCCTCTCCGGCCTTCCGGCGGTGCTGGAGCCGGGGGACGTGTTCTTCACGCTCTTCATGGCGCTCTTCCTCTCCTTCATCGCGACTCTCTATCCGGCATGGAAAGCGGCCAAGCTCGATCCGGTCGAGGCGCTGCGCTATGAGTAGGCCCCCCAAATGAGTAGACCAAAAGCCGGTCCTGCCTTCGAGCTGCGCGGCATCGGGCGACGCTACAAGGAAGGCGAAGGCTGGCTCACGGTCCTGCGAGGCGTCGATCTGTCCCTGGAACCGGGCGAGGTCGTCGCTCTCGTCGGTCCCTCGGGGTCGGGCAAGTCCACCCTGCTGCATATCGCCGGATTGCTCGACCGGCCCGACCGGGGCGAGGTGCTGATTTCCGGCACGCCCTGCGGCGCGCTCGACCCCGACCAGCGTACGATGCTGCGGCGCACGGCGGTCGGCTTCGTCTACCAGTTCCATCACCTCCTGCCGGAATTCACCGCCGTCGAGAACGTGATGATGCCGCTGCGCATCGGCGGCGTCCCCGATGCGCAGGCCCGCAAGCGGGCCATGGTCATCCTCGACCGTCTCGGCCTCGCCGAACGGGTCAGCCACCGCCCCTCCGAGCTTTCGGGCGGCGAGCAACAGCGCGTCGCCATCGCGCGCGGCGTCGTGACCGAGCCGAATATCCTGCTCGCGGACGAGCCGACCGGCAATCTCGATCCCGATACGTCCACGCGGGTCTTCGACGAGCTGGTCTCTCTGGCCCGGACCCAGGGCCTCTGCGCCCTGATCGCGACTCACGACATGGAACTCGCCGCCCGCATGGACCGCGCCGTCGTCATGTCGGGCGGGCGGCTTCGGGCGGCCTGAAAGGTCGCTCCGGGCTACTGCGCCGCCAGCCGGGCGATTGCCGTGCGCGCCAGATCGCTCACCGTCCGCGCACCCGTCCCGTCCATGCCGGGGGTGTCGCGCCCGAGTGGAGCCGTCTCGCCGAAACGCGCCGCGCCGCGATAGTAGGTCGAGGCGTCGAACGGGCGACCCGTCCGTTCCATCAGACTGCCGAGGGCCAACAGCGTATAGGGGTCGTCCGGGCGCTCCGAGAGCATCCTGCCAAGCGCGCCTTCGCTGGCATCGTAGAGGTTCGGATTCGGTGCGTCGTACCGGACGGGGGGCACAGGCCGCGCGGCGGTTCTCGGTGCGGCGGGAAGAGTGACTGGCTTCCTCGCGATTTCGGCAGGTGCAGCCCGCGCGACGGCCTGTGGCGCAGCGGTGGGAACCGGGGAGGGCGCGGCCTGCGCGACCGGCTGCGGCATCACGGCGCGGACAGTCGGTTCGACTGCATTCCCGGAAGGCACCTGCGCTACGGCTCGCGGCGGCGCGGGAGGCTCGATCACGGACGCTGTCCGATAGGCGGGCGTCGTCACCGGATCGGTATCGTAGACGAACCACGACGAAGAACATCCGCCCAGCAGGACGAGGACGAGAAGGGCACTCCGTTGCATGGCATTTCTCCCGATTCGTACGGAATGCTGCGTAGCGGTTTTGCATGGACGAGGCCAGCGCCGTTTTTTGTCCGATCCCGCGCAAACGACGCTTGACCTTCCTCCGACCCGGCAATAGGAACATCGCATACGGGCCAAGGCTCGTTGCGCGGTTGTAGCTCAGTTGGTTAGAGTACCGGCCTGTCACGCCGGGGGTCGCGGGTTCGAGTCCCGTCAACCGCGCCATTATTTCCCCCCCCCATCATGATGTCATTCCCGCGAATGCGGGAATCTCCGTATGCAGAACGCCTCCGGTGGCGGGGAGGCGAAGATCAGATCTTCTGATCGTATTCCCCCACTTCCGGCACGGTATCCAGATACCCGTCCACATCGGCGAAGATCGCGCGCATGTCGGCGTCCGAATCCGGGCTTTCGCACACCACCACCAGATTCGGCGTGTTCGACGAAGCCCGTACCAGCGCCCAGGCCCCGCCTTCGAGCTGCATCCGCGCGCCGTTGATCGTGATGACCTTCTCGATCTTCTTGCCCGCCAGCGTTCCGCCATCCGCCGCAAACTTTTCGAAATGCGCCACGATCCGGTCGATCACCGCGTATTTCTCGGTATCGGCACAATGCGGAGACATGGTCGGCGTCGTCCAGACCGGCGGCAGCGCCTTGCGCAGATCGCTCATCGGCACGCCTGCCCGGTCCACCATGCGACAGATTTCGCGCGCCACGACCATCCCGCAATCGTAGCCCCGCCCCAGATCGCCCGCGAGGAAGTAATGCCCCGATTTCTCGAACCCGGCCAGTGCGCCCAACTCGTGCACCCGGCGCTTCATGTGGCTGTGGCCGGTCTTCCAGTAATCCGTCTTCATCCCTGCTTCGCGCAACACCGGGTCCGAGACGAACAGCCCCGTCGATTTCACGTCCGCCACCAGCGTTGCGCCGGGATGATCCTTCACCCAGGACCGCGCCAGCATCACGCCGACCTTGTCGGCGAAAATCTCCTCGCCCTCGTCATCCACGACCCCGCAGCGATCCCCGTCGCCATCGAAGCCGAGCGCGAAATCCGCTCCCGTCTCGATCACCTTGTCGCGCATGGAGTGCAGCATCTCCATCGCCTCGGGGTTCGGATTGTAATGCGGGAAGGTATAATCGGGCTTCACATGCAGCGGGATCACCTCCGCCCCCAGCCGCTCCAGCATCTGCGGCGCGACCAGCCCCGCCGTCCCGTTCCCCGTCGCGCAGACCACGCGCACGGGCCGCGACAGGCGCATGTCGCCCACCAGATCGTCCAGATACCGCTCCATGGCGCCGGTTTCGCGGGCGTAGCTGCCCCCCGGCGCGGATTGGCCCATGCCGCCGAGCGTCAGGTCCTTCAGCCGCCCCATCTCGTCCGGCCCGAAGGTCAGGGGCCGGTCCGCCCCGATCTTCACCCCCGTCCAGCCATTCGGATTATGGCTCGCCGTGATCATGGCACAGGCGGGGATATCCAGATCGAACTGCGAGAAATAGACCAGCGGCGACAGCGCCACGCCGATATCCACCACCTCGACCCCGGCGCTCATCAGCCCCAGCGTCAGCGCCTGCTTCACTTCCAGCGAATACGAGCGATAATCGCACCCCACCACGATCTTCGCCTTGTCCCATTCCTTCAGCATCGTGCCGAGGCAAAGCCCGACCTCCTGCAAGCCGACCAGATTGATCTCCTGCGGAAAGCGCCACCGCGCATCGTATTCGCGAAAGCCCGTCGGCGTTATCATCGCTTCGCTCAGGAAAGCGGGGGTGTTCTCGGTGACGGTCGTATGCGGCTTGGTGGACATGGGATTTCCCGGCTGGTGACGACGAAAGGCGATAGTTCCTACGTAGTACCCTCTTCGCCCGGCTAACGCCAAGCCAGAGTGCCGCAGCCATGGACGGCGATGGTCCTGCGCAGCGGCGGGGCCGCCACTGTCCGGGGCAGGGGACGCATACGAACGCTCACACCGGCGCCCCCGCACGGAACATCCGGCGAGGCGCAATTCTAATCGGCCACCACCCAGTCGGGAGGCGGTTCCTCCAACACCCACAGCGCCAGATAATTCAGGCCCGCGAGCATCTCGTCCACCGGACGCTTTCCCCGATGCCGATGCCCCGGCGGGCGACCGGGCCGCATCGGTTTGACCTTCGGTTTCCCGTCTCGCTTGCGCCGAGCGATGATCCGCATGAGGCGCTGCGCCTGTCCCGGCAGGTCATCCAGCGCGTTCTGCATCGCCGCGATCCGGCGGCGCAGGCTCGCCGGGTCGAGTTCATCCTCATCCGTCGGAAGCGCCGGTCGCGGAGGTGGTGCCTCTTCATCGAAATGCCGGATATTCGGCCCGAAGCGGGGATACTTCGTCTTCACGATTCCCACCAGCCGCCTCGGATCGAACAGCGCGAACGCCGGAATCCGTTCCGCATTCTTCTTCCCGCGCGATGTCGACCCGGCGGCGCGCTCCCGGATCGTCGGGGCCTCCATCTTCCGGGTCAGGATCACGATCAACCGCCGCAGACAGGCTTCCGACGGCAGCAGCAGTTCCAGCACCCGCCGCTTCGCCATCCGCGCAATCGTCCGGCCTTCCGGCAACATCCCGAGCATCACCGCCACCAGCCCCGAAAGGGCCGTGCGATTGACCTCCAAAACATCCTGCCAGTTCATTCATCCATCCGTTTCGTCATCGACGGAGAGGACTGAATCACAAAAAGAACAAAAATGCAGCATCGCGCGATGCATTTCTTCAGGACCTCACCCCCTCCGATCTCCTCCCAACCGTCCCGATTGCACCCCGCGCCCCGCCATGCCATACCCCAGCCGCCCCGTACCGCAGCCCAGAGTCCCTGACCGATGCCCGATCTCCTGCTCGAAATCCTCTCCGAGGAAATCCCTGCCCGGATGCAATCCGCTGCCCGCGACACCCTGCGCGACATGGTGACGAAGGGATTGAAGGAGTCCGGCATCGACCACGGTACGCCGGTCGTCCATTCCACTCCCCGCCGCCTGACCCTGCATATCCCCGGCCTCCCCGCCCGCACCCCCGATATCGAGGACGAGCGCAAAGGCCCGCGCACGGATGCTCCCGAAAAGGCACTGGAGGGCTTCCTGCGCTCCACGGGCCTCACCAAAGACCAGCTCGACATCCGCCCGGACAAGAAGGGCGACGTCTTCTTCGCCGTCATCCGCAAGCCCGGCGTCGCCACGGCCGAGGCCATCACCGCGCTGATACCCGAGGTGATCCGTACTTTCCCCTGGCCGAAATCCATGCGCTGGGGCAATTCGGATCTCCGCTGGGTCCGCCCCCTCACCTCGATCCTGTGCCTGCTCGATGACGAGATCGTCCCCGTCGAGATCGAAGGCTACCGCGCGGGCAACGAGACACGCGGCCACCGCATGGTCGATCCCGTCCCCTTCACCGTCACGGGCTTCGACGACTACCAGACCGGCCTCGCCGCACGGGGCGTGACCCTCGATGCCGAAGAACGCGCCGCCACCATCGACAGCCGCGCCAAATCCCTCTGCGCCGACCGGGGCGTCACCCTCCTCGAAGACCCCGCCCTCCTGCGCGAGAATGCGGGCCTCACCGAGATGCCCGTGCCGCTCATCGGCGAGATCGAGGAAGACTTCCGCTCCCTCCCCGCCGAAGTCCTCCAGACTTCCATGCGCGAGCATCAGAAATTCTTCTCCGCCGTCGATGCGCAGGGCAACGTCACCCATTTCGTCCCCGTCGCCAATATCGCCGCTCCCGATGGCGGCGCGACGATCATCCATGGCAATGCAAAAGTCCTGCGCGCCCGCCTGGCCGATGCGAAATTCTTCTGGGAGAACGACCTGCGCGCCATCGAGCGCGAGGGCTTCGCAGGCATGGCCACCAAGCTGGCCAGCGTCACCTTCCACAACCAGCTTGGCACGCAAGCCGAGCGCATCGAGCGCATCGCCGCCCTCGCTCAGCAATTCGCAGGCGTCACCAGGGCCGACCCCGCCATCGCCGTCGAGGCCGCCCGCGCCGCCAAGGCCGACCTCGCTTCCGAAATGGTCTATGAATTTCCCGAGCTTCAGGGCCTCATGGGCCGCTACTATGCGGGCGCTGCCGGTCTCGACCCCCGCATCGCCGCCGCCTGCGAGGATCATTACAAGCCCCTCGGCCCCTCCGATACCGTCCCCGAAGAGCCGGTCTCCGTCGCGGTGGCCCTTGCCGACAAGATCGACATGCTGGCCGGTTTCTGGGCCATCGGCGAAAAGCCCACCGGCTCCAAGGACCCCTTTGCCCTGCGCCGTGCGGCGCTGGGTGTCATCCGCCTCGTCCTCGACAACGACCTGCGTTTCCATCTCTCCGAAGCCGTCGGCGTCGCCATCATGCGCCACGTCTATCTGATCGGCCAGCGCGACGCCAAAGCCCTTGGCAAGCCCCTGTTCGATGCGATCGAAAACCTCTCCGGCGGCGGCGATATCGAAGAACGCCGCGCGATGTTCGATCAGCTCATCAACCACTTCCTCAGCCCCCAATCGGGCCTGCCCCAGGCCGTCGATCCCGATTTCGAGCGCGAGATCCGCGAAGCCGTCATCGACCTGCTCGGCTTCATCGCCGACCGGTTGAAGGTCGCGCTGCGCAGCGAGGGCGTCCGCCATGACCTGATCGACGCCGTCTTCGCGCTGGGCGGTCAGGACGATCTCGTGCTGCTGGTCAAGCGCGTCCGCGCCCTGCAATCCTTCCTCGCCACCGAGGATGGCGCGAACCTCCTCGCCGGATACCGCCGCGCCGCCAACATCCTCGCCGCCGAGGAGAAGAAAGGCACCCTCGACCTCACCGCCCCCACCGGCGACGGCGACGCCAAGGAAGAGACGGTCGCTCTCGCCGGCGCCCTCGCCGATGCCTCCCCCCGGATCGACGCGGCCCTCGCGGGGGAAGACTTCGAGGCCGCCATGCGCGCCATGTCCTCCTTGCGCGATCCCATCGACGCCTTCTTCGACAACGTGATCGTCAATGCCGACGACCCCGCCCTGCGCGCCGTACGCCTCACCCTCCTCACCACGATCCGCAACGTCGTCCAGCGCGTCGCCGATTTCTCGAAGATCGAAGGGTGACGGGCGGCATCCACCGCTTCGGTTCCGGTCTTGCCGACGGCACAGCGGCGGATGCGGAGTCTCTGGGGCGCAAGGGGGCCAATCTCTGCGAGATGGCGGGTCTGGGCCTGCCGGTTCCGCCCGGCTTCATCCTCGACATGGATGTCTTCCGCCACTGGCGCGGGACCGGGGATCTGGACGAGGCCACCCGCGCGGGCATCGACGGCGCATTGCGCTGGCTGGAGCAGGCCACCGGGCGCGGTTTCGGCTCGGATGCCAGACCGCTCCTCGTCTCCGTCCGCTCCGGCGCGCCGGTCTCGATGCCGGGGATGCTCGATACCATCCTCAATATCGGCCTGACCGACGCTGCCCATGCCGCCCTCGCCGCCAGTGACCCCCGCCTTGCCGAAGATTGCCGCCGCCGCCTGATTCCGGCGCTCGCCACCACGATGCTCGGGGTCGATGCCGACGATCTCGACGACGCGGTGGATGACTGGCTGCTCGCCAAGGGCATCGACCGCATCGAATCCCAGGACGCACCGACCCTCGCCGCCCTCAATACCCGGATGCTCGCCTTCACGGCGGAGGAGGGCGACGACCCCTTCCCCGAGACTGCCGAAGACCAGCTTTTCGGAGCCATCGACGCCGTCTTCCAGAGCTGGAACAGCCCCCGCGCCCGCCGCTATCGCACGGCACAGGCGCTCCCCGAAGACAGCGGCACCGCCGTCACGGTGCAGGCCATGGTCCTCGGCAATCTCGGCCCCACCTCGGCCACCGGCGTCGCCTTTACCCGCGACCCCTCCACCGGCGAGCCGCGCCTCTATGGCGAATACCTGCCCGATGCCCAGGGCGAGGACGTCGTCTCCGGCATCCGCACCCCCGCCCCGCTGACGACCGAAGACGCGACCCGCAGCCGCTCCGCCACCCAACCGATGCAGACGGCCCTGCCCGAAGCCTTCGCCAGCCTCGCCACCCACGCGGCCACGCTGGAGGCCCATTTCCGCGAGGCGCAGGAAATCGAGTTCACCGTAGAGGATGGCACTCTCTGGCTCCTCCAGACCCGCGCCGCCAAGACGACCCCCCGCGCGGGCCTGCACATCGCCGTCGAGATGGCCGGGAGCGAGGCGATCTCCCGCGACGAGGCCCTGCTGCGCGTCGCCCCCGCCGATCTCGAACAGCTTCTGCATCCCAAGGTCGATCCCGCCGCCCCGCGCCACGTGATCGCGCGGGGCCTGCCCGCCAGCCCCGGCGCGGTCTCGGGCGAAGTCGTCTTCACGCCCACCGAAGCCGAAACCCTCGCCGCAAAGGGCCGCGATGCCATCCTCGTCCGTCTGGAGACCAGCCCCGAGGATATCCACGGCATGTACGCCGCCGCCGGATTGCTGACGGTCCGGGGCGGCATGACCAGCCATGCGGCCGTCGTCGCGCGCTCGCTCGGCAAGCCCTGCGTCTGCGGGGCAGGCGACGCGCGGGTCGATGTGACGGCGGGCGTCCTCACCGGCTCGGATGGCAAGCCCGTCCGCCGGGGCGATATCATCACCATCGACGGCACCTCGGGCGAGGCCCTCGCCGGGGCGCTCCCGATGATCGAGCCGGAGCCGGACCCCGCCCTCGCCACGCTGATGGACTGGGCCGATGCCCGCCGCCGCCTGCGCGTGCGCGCCAATGCCGATACCGCCGAGGAGGCCACGGTCGCCCGCCGCCTCGGGGCCGACGGCATCGGCCTCTGCCGCACCGAGCACGCCTTCTTCCGCCCCGGTCGCCTCGGCGCGTTGCAGCAGCTCATCCTCTCGGATACCCCCGATGACCGCCGCCGCGCGCTCGCCGTCCTCCTGCCGTTGCAGCGCATGGATTTCATCGGCGTGATGGAGCCGATGCATGGCCTGCCGGTCTGCATCCGCCTGCTCGACCCGCCCATCCACGAATTCCTGCCCCATACCGACGCGGCCCAGCGCGAGCTGGCGCGCGACATGGATATCGCCGTGACGGAACTGCGCGAACGGGTCGAGGAGCTGGGAGAATTCAATCCCATGCTCGGGCGTCGCGGATGCCGCATCGGCGTTCTCTTCCCCGAAATCTACGACATGCAGGTACGCGCGATCTTTCAGGCCGCGCTGGCCGTCGAGGCTGCGAAGGGCGATGCCGTCGATCTGGAGATCATGGTTCCCTTCGTCTCCACCGATCACGAGACGGCCCTGTTCCGCGCCCGTTTCGAGTCCATCGCCGCCTCCCTGCGTCACGAGACGGGGCGCGCGCCCACGTGGCGTCTGGGCGTCATGATCGAGACCCCCCGCGCCGCCCTGCGCTGCGACCGCATTTGCGAGGATGCCCATTTCGTGAGCTTCGGCACCAACGACCTGACCCAGATGACCTATGGCCTGTCGCGCGACGATACGGGCCGGTTCATCCGCGATTACATCGCGCGCGGCGGGCTGGCCTTCGACCCGTTCCACAGTCTCGACGAGGAGGGCGTGGGCGAGCTGGTCCGGATCGGTGCCGAGCGGGGCAGGGCGGTGCGCCCCGACCTGACCGTCGCCATCTGCGGCGAGCATGGGGGGGATGCGGGCACCATCCGCTTCTGCGAATCGCTCGCCATGGACTACGTCTCCTGTTCGCCCTATCGCGCGCCTGCCGCCCGTCTCGCGGCGGCGCAGGCCACGATCCGCCGGGAGTGCGAAGCATGACCCTGCTCGATCCGCTTCGTTCCGGTGGCAAGCGCGCCCTCGCCGAAGCCCTCGCCCGGATCGAGCGCGACCCCCATGGTCCCGGCACCACGGCCCTGCTCGATGCGGCCTTCGCCGAGATACGCGGCCTGACCGTCGGCGTGACCGGCCCCCCCGGTGTCGGCAAGTCCACCCTGCTCGACGCTCTGATCGCGCGGCTTCGCGCGGCGGACAGGACCGTGGCGGTCATCGCCGTCGATCCCAGTTCCGTGCGCACCGGTGGGGCCTTGCTGGGTGATCGCGCCCGGTTCGCGTCTCTCGATCCCCTCGATCCGGGCGTCTTCGTGCGGTCCATGGCCACGCGCGGGCGGCTCGGCGGGCTGTCCGACATTGTCTTTCCCGCCATGATGCTGATGCAGGCTACCCATGACGTCGTGCTGGTCGAGACGGTCGGGGTCGGCCAATCCGAAATCGAGATCGCGGGAATCGCCGATGCGACCGTCCTCTGCGTTCAGCCAGCCTCCGGCGATTCGCTCCAGTTCCTGAAATCCGGGGTCATGGAAGTGCCGGACATGATCCTCGTGACCAAGGCCGATATCGGTGCAGCGGCGCGCCGTGCCGCCGCCGATCTGCGCTCCGCCCTGTCGGTCACGCAGAGCGGCGGGGCGCGGACCGCCATCCATCTCGTTTCCGCCCGGACGGGGGAAGGCCTGTCCGAAAGCCTGGAAACCCTGCTGTCGCTCTACGGGATCGACCCCGCTATCCGCGACCGGCAAGCCGTGCGCGATGCACAGGCGCTGCGTTGGCATGAAGATGGCATACTCACTCGCTTCGGAACCTACGGACTTGCAAAACTAAGGTCTTCATGCGAAACGCCCCTACCGACGACGGTCTTCGCCTCACACGCGGCGCTCGTCGAAGAATGGTGCAGTGCACAAAAATAGCCTTGTCTTTTGATATCGATTGTATCAAAGTGGCAACATCATCCGTTCGCGATCTTCCATAGAGGAAGCATCTCGTTAATGGATCGGCAGTATGTTGAGACTGTGTAAGCAGTACGTGACTTGTCAAAAGCCCGGGGGCGGGCGACATCGAATGGGCTTACGACAGAGGTAATCAATGCGATTCAAGCTGCAAGCACTTGCTGCGACCTTCACGGCAATCGCCGTATGCGGGATGGACGCTCAGGCGACCCGCGATGGCGGAGCCGATTTCATCGGGTCGCTCCGGACGCTGGAACGCGCTTCGGAGCCGACCGTACGCTTCGGCATTGGCGGTGATATCGAATCCTACGCCGTCGGCGCGGCCGGTGTCGCCGCCGATGCGGCAACCCGTATCAAGTATCTCGATTCCGATGCCGACATGGCCGGAGCCGTCTTCGGGTCGTTCGGTGGGCGCTCACCCGCGATCATGACGCCCGAGGCACCCCGGCAGGATATCGGCTCGCAGCGCATCCTGACATATTACGACAACCTCGCCGCCGTGGGTGCGATGGCCGCTCAGGAGGAGGCGGATGCCGCCGAGCAGGTCATTCTGCAATCCGCCCTGCTGCCGGGCCGCGCGCCGAACCGCATGAAGCTCGAAGGGGCCGAACGCGAACTCCATTGCCTCAGCGAAGCGATCTACTACGAAGCGCGCGGCGAGAGCATCGAAGGCCAGATCGCGGTGGCCGAGGTCATCATGAACCGCGTCGACAGCCGCCACTATCCCGACAGCGTGTGCGGCGTCGTCTCGCAGGGGGCCAGCCGGCTCAATTCCTGCCAGTTCTCCTACAAGTGCGACGGCGAGCCGGAGCGCATGAACGACAAGAAATCAGCCCGCCGCGCCCATGACGTCGCGATCCTGCTGATGAAGGGCGAGCGCCGTGATATCACGCTGGACGCCACCCACTATCACGCGACCTACGTGAATCCCTACTGGGCCAAGTCCCTGACCCGCACCGCCCAGCACGGCACCCACGTCTTCTATCGTCAGTAGGCCGCTACAGGAAACGGGTCGTTTCTTCTGATCCCTCCGCTATCCTCGTGAGGGGATGCCGGAGGGATTTTCATGCGTATCGCCCGGTTTTCCGAGATTCGGGCAGGCATCTGCATCGATTGCTTCGACTTCGGAAGAAATCGAATAATTAACGGGGTTCCCGTCTCTCCGGAAACGGCCTAGATAACGCGCGTTTGCCTCATCAACGAGTCGAGGGTCCCGATGCCTAAACGCGACGATCTTTCTTCCATCATGATCATCGGAGCGGGGCCTATCGTCATCGGACAGGCCTGCGAGTTCGACTATTCCGGCGCACAGGCCGTCAAGGCGCTGAAGGAGGAGGGCTATCGGGTCATCCTCGTGAACTCCAACCCCGCCACGATCATGACCGACCCGGAACTGGCCGACGCCACCTATATCGAGCCGATCACCCCCGAGATCGTCGAACTCATCGTCGCCAGGGAACGCCCCGATGCGATCCTGCCCACCATGGGCGGCCAGACGGGCCTCAACACGGCTCTCGCCCTCGCCGATTCGGGTGTGCTGGAGAAATACGGCGTCGAACTGATCGGCGCGAACGGGGCTTCCATCGCTATGGCCGAGGACCGCAAGCTCTTCGCCGAGGCCATGACGCGCATCGGGTTGGAAAACCCCAAATCCGAGATCGCCACGACGATGGAGGAGGCATGGGCCGCCTTCGAGACGCTGGGCCTGCCTGCCATCATCCGTCCTGCCTTCACGCTGGGCGGCACCGGTGGCGGCATCGCCTATAACCGCGAGGATTTCGAACGGATCTGCCTTGGTGGTCTCGACGCCTCGCCCATGAGTCAGATTCTCATCGACGAGAGTCTGCTGGGCTGGAAGGAATACGAGATGGAAGTCGTCCGGGACCGGAACGACAACGCCATCATCGTCTGCGCCATCGAGAACGTCGATCCCATGGGCGTGCATACCGGCGACAGCATCACCGTCGCCCCCGCCCTGACCCTGACGGACAAGGAATACCAGATCATGCGCGATGCCAGCATCGCGGTCCTGCGCGAGATCGGCGTCGAGACGGGCGGCTCCAACGTCCAGTTCGGCCTGAACCCCGCAGACGGGCGCATGGTCGTCATCGAGATGAACCCCCGCGTTTCGCGCTCCTCGGCTCTCGCGTCGAAGGCCACCGGCTTCCCCATCGCCCGCATCGCCGCCAAACTGGCCATCGGCTACACGCTGGATGAACTTGAGAACGATATCACCAAGGCCACCCCGGCCAGCTTCGAGCCGACCATCGACTACGTCGTCACCAAGATCCCGCGCTTCGCCTTCGAGAAATTTCCCGGCGCGACGAACGATCTGAACACGGCGATGAAATCCGTCGGCGAAGCCATGGCCATCGGGCGCAACTTTCAGGAAAGCCTCCAGAAAGCCCTGCGCTCGCTGGAGACCGGATTGTCGGGTCTCGACGAATTTCCCATCCCCGGCAGCACGGATGCCGATCGCCGCGCGGCCCTGACCCGCGAACTCGGCCGCCGCTCGCCCGACCGCCTGCGCGTGATCGCCCAGGCGATGCGCGACGGCATGGACATGGACGAAATCCACCGCATCACCGAATTCGACCCGTGGTTCCTGCGCCAGATCGCCGGGATCGTGGAGACCGAGTCGCAGATCGCGCAGCACGGCCTGCCCGATACCGCCCACGGCATGAGAATGCTCAAGCAGATGGGCTTCTCCGATGACCGTCTCGCTGCCGTGGCAGGCAAGGATGCCGCCGCCGTCACCGCCAGCCGCCATGCCCTCGGCGTCGAGCCGGTCTACAAGCGCATCGACACCTGCGCCGCCGAATTCGAGGCCATCACCCCCTACATGTACTCGACCTACGAGGCCGATCACGGGGGCCATGCCGAATGCGAGGCCGATCCCTCTGCCCGCCGCAAGGTCGCCATTCTCGGCGGCGGTCCGAACCGTATCGGACAGGGCATCGAGTTCGACTATTGCTGCTGCCACGCCGCCTTCGCCCTGGAAGAGCAGGGCATCGAGACGATCATGGTCAACTGCAACCCCGAGACCGTCTCGACCGACTACGACACCTCCGACC
>ENA-ORXM01002755-ORXM01002755.1-marine-metagenome-genome-assembly--contig:-NODE-2755-length-19449-cov-6.754026_pt1 | contig 19449 bp, 19 predicted proteins | sample MGYA00237867_ERZ511480 | MGnify/ENA primary metagenome ERZ511480 (study PRJEB26309, sample SAMN06266103) | marine metagenome | isolation source: Algal blade | place: United Kingdom:Sidmouth, United...
TCATAACCCAAATCCTGAAAAGGTTTTCGCATTTTTTCAATTAACGAAGGCAGAAAACCCCAAAGGGGTTTATTTTCCACAACGATATGTTTCAACCCATCGAAAACATGCTATAACACAACCCTAACCCTGAAAGGGTGACCTAAAAATATTTGATTGGTTCTCCCTAACAACAAGCACTTCCATCTACACCTTCTATCGCATTAAACGGCATCGCTTCTCCACAGCCTTCAAAGATGCCATAGTGGGTATCCCAAGTACCAAAGAATTTAAAATGGTCTTTGTAGCGAGTCTCTTGTAACATTAGATAAGTGTTGCCACAAACGGGCATGATCTTATTCTTAGGAAAATTATGATGGTCGTCGAGGTCGAAACTACTATTATTATTTTCGATCGTGCCGTTGTAGGAGACGGCTTGACCGTAGTCTTCACAATTGGTTTCTAGGTTGTTGATCTTCCATAGACGATACGTAACAGAGAAAAATAAGATGTCTCCGCATTTCTCTTGTATTTCTTTATTTTCAATGGTGATCGGGCTATTCTTTACGCTTCTAGGGTCGGTGAAACCAACTTTGTGAGAAGTTCTTAAAAAGTCATTCCAATATAAGGCGCCACTTAGACATTCTCCCCAAAGCACAGGGTCCTTTTGGAGTTTCTTGCTTATCCTCCTATCGCTGTAGACGTCACTGAAATACATTTCGCCGCCAGGCTTGAGAAGATCATAGGCATCTTGCAAAACTTTTTCTTTGTCCACGGCAAGATTCACCACGCAATTAGAGATAATTAGATCAAAGCTGTTTGGGGCTAGATTGAGCTCCTCAAGCTTTTCAATATTACCTTTCAAAAATTTGACATTTGGGTGCTTGAAGCCAAACTTCTCAGTGTGATAGCCGATGTGTTTGTTTGCTACCGCAAGTTGTTCATCAGTCATATCAACACCTATCACTTCCCCTTCTTGACCAACTAGTTGCGATAAAATATAGCAATCTCTACCACTACCAGAACCCAGATCCAAAACCCGCAATCCTTTCAATTCATCGGGAACCACCAAACCACAACCATAGTATTTGATCATGACCTCATCGTGAATATTACTTAAGGCTTTCTTAATGTACTCTGGCGGCTCCTCCATTGTGCAGCATGCATTGGTCTTTAAGTCCTCACTGGTTTCCAACTCTTTTCCGTAATAATCCTTTATCTCTTCGTGTTTCTTAACCATATTTTTACTTTATGTACTATCTTTAAATGATATTAATATTGTATATAATTTACTCGCAATTGGTGATATAACTTAAGGAATGATCTAAAGTTCTGTAAAATAGAATATTTATCACAGAACTGCTATTCACTGCTTCTGGTCCTTGCCCTAAAGTTGTTTTATAAATTCTAAAAATACTTGTTTATGCTTCTCTAGATCCAAGTCAGGAGAAACTGATGCTCTAACAATATAATCTTTATCAACCTCTTTGGTAGTACCCTGCGTGGAGGTTGCCGGTATCGTCCAGTAGCAACCTTTTAATTGGCCATAACTTACGCAAAATTTACTCTCGTTTGGAATTTTGTTGATCATCAAATTGATCAATTTTAGATTAAGGGCTCTTTTATAGGATTCTCTTTCTTCCTCAGTATTTCCCTTTGTAGGCAGATCTATTGAAAAGACAGAAGGCGTAAACCCTTGCTCCGCCAATGCCTCCGAAACGAAGTTGATTTTCGCCTCAGGCAAATGCTCTTGAATAAAGTCTACAAAGGAGCGGGTATTTTTGTAAGCGCCTTCTATGCGTGAAATCATGGAAGGCATCTGCTTGGCCAATATTTCGTATTGCAGATCGGTAGCTTCGTTATCACAAAGCGCAAGATGAGCGGCTACTTTTTTCATCAGTTCTGCAGAGCGATGGTTGCCAACACAATAGCCAGCGTTGCAGCGCCCCCCACTTGGAAATTTTGATCCACTTGAAAAGGATATGCACCTCACTTTTGAAAGTACATCTCCATCACCTACATATCGCATATTTGGACAAAATGTTTGATCCAAAATAAAGACAGGATCAACGGCAACTTTGCCCGCTGGTGTTTTGCGTTCTTGATTTAATGCCTCTTTCAACTTTGAGAGATCGGGAACTTCTACCCTTGGGTTGGTCGGTATTTCAGCAATGATGTAAGGCACCGCATCTTGAGTAGCAATTTTATCGAGCACTGCGTCTATACCTTTTACCATATCGTTGCCATCATCCACAGGCAGGTCTACAACTTCAACATTATCAATGCAAGCTGCTACCCTTCTCGCTTGGTCATTGGTACCACCGTAACAATTGGGAGGAACAACAATTTTGATGTCCTGGCCCTTGTGGTGTTCATTGGCATGATCAATGAGCCCCATCAATATGGCGTACTGGATGGATAGCCCGCTAGAACCTACAATAGCCTCAATGGGCGTATGTGTAACGTCTTTGATAAATTCCTGCACTTGCTGTTTATAAGTGTCTACATTTTTTCCTTCCCCCTTAACATCAGATTGCCCTGTTAGCATCTTTAGAGTTATCAGCGCATTGGCAGGTGTCATGGCAATGGTTTCTCGTCGACGAACATGCTGAATATCGCTGATATAATTCTGATTTTGCTTACCATTAGCAAATAAAATACTACCTAAGGTGGGATGATAATTGACATAAAAATCAATCGAGTCATCGCTAAGGTCGAATTCAAAAAAAGAATCCTTCTCCGAGATCAAAATCGTACTCCCGTCAAACTTTGACAAGGCCTTAGAATCCTCTGCGGATCTCAATTCAAAATTATAGCCGTAAACACTATTCAATAAATGTGCATCAAAACCTTTTGGCAATTTACCTTTAAATAAAATCTGGCTATTTTTATTGGCGAGTAAGTTAGATCTAAGGATCGCTAATATGCCAATGGTATCTGAAGAGAAACTTATTACAGATTCAGCTGATCTGTTATTTATTTTAGCAATGGCCCATTCTAAAATGCAAGAGAGTGGATGTCCCAATCGAATATAATCATAAGCTGTTGGTAAACTATTTAAAGCGGATGAGTTAGTGATCTTTTTCACAAAAAGATCCTCAAAATGCTCTAAAAATTGAACTTTTGCCAAATCTTCTTCATAAATATCCAATCGGTGGGTTGTGAGCCTAAGCCAATTGTTGGGAACATTCTCCAAAACATCTTCGATAAAATTAAGCATCTTAAAATCCTCCATTGTTCTCGTGTTAAAATAGAGCGACAAGATATGTTAAATAGCCTTATGGTAAAAGTCATCTTAAAAGTTTGAAGACGATACCTAGAATTTGCTTACATATTAAAAAAGTAAAGAAAGGTATGGGATCTCAAAATAATTGCATATTCTTGCAACATGTCTTAAAACATTATGTTTTAAAACCTTTGTTTACGCAAGCTTAATGTCAAAATTACCTCAAAGTCACCAGTTTATAGACCTATCCGATTACGGTAGGTCCATAGCATATCAAATCGCCAAAGGTTTCGTTAACACCAGTGTAACCCCTATTCAAGTTACTTGCTGGTTCATTATTTCGGGTTTATTTGCCATACTCTGCATTCACAATAATTATAATCTGGCAGCAGCTTTTTTTCTGATTCTAAAGTCCATCTTAGATGCAGCCGATGGCGAGTTGTCCAGGCTTAAAAAAATGCCCTCTTATGTAGGAAGATATTTTGATTCTATAGCTGACCTAATATTGAATTTCTTGTTTTTATTAGCATTTTGGCAACAGACAGATTATTCTGTTGTGTATTTGATCCTTGCATTCATAGGCATCCAATTGCAAGGAACGCTTTACAATTATTATTACGTAATATTGCGCAAAAAAGTAAATGGAGATGAAACGAGTAGAGTCTTTGAAAATCACCCTCCAAAGGCAATGGCGGGAGAAGATCAGCGCAAGGTAAACGTATTTTTTTGGGTTTTTTACGGTCTTTATGCAATCTTTGACAAAGCAATCTATTACCTGGACCAAAATGCGGTTGATAGCCCTCCTTTTCCAAAGTGGTTTATGACAATGGTATCTTCTTTAGGTCTTGGATTTCAACTATTATTGATGGCTCTGATGCTAGTATTTCACCTAGAACGATTTATCATCCCTTTCTTTATAGGTTATACTCTTTTGATAGTTTGTTTTGTTAGTATAAGGCGATTAGCCATCAAGTAGCTAATAGACCTACCTACTTGCTCAAAAACTCTTTGTTAAATTTTACGTTGTCAATAGTTATTGTTTTTTGAATAATTCTATGAAATAATAGCTTTTTAAGAATCTAATAACTCAATGATTACAAAGGATTAACGAAGGTGAAAACCGGAAGTAAGACATTTTTTTATAATAGTATCGCTATTATTTGTGTTAGTAATGCTAATTGCGTTATATTTGTGCTAACAAACATAAAAAACTATTAAAATATGAAATTTGTGATTAGAAATAATGCTAAAATCGCCAATAAGTACTTAAGATTTGCAAAATGGAAAATATATAAACTTAGTGAAAAATATGAAGATTGGATTTATTCTGAAATTCATATTAATAAAGAATCAGCAAGTCCAGAATACTACAGTGCAGTAATAAAATTAGGCATACCTGGCCCCGATATTATAGTCTCAGCCCAGTCTTCTGATCTAAAAAAACTATGGTCAGTTCTAAGTTCAAAAATTAAAAGACAAGTAACAGAAATATCCAAAAGACGCAAGTAAAGAACACTATAATTTAACAATTAATGATGAATTCAGCACCAGCAGTGACCCGTCCTTTTTGGAGATTTAAGAAACTGCTCTCTGTAGAAAAGCACGACATTTATCAAGTATACATTTATGCCTTTTTCAATGGTGTGGTTAACCTTACATTACCGCTAGGCATACAAGCCATAGTCAATTTGATACAAGGCGGTCAAATTACAACATCCTGGTATGTGCTCGTGGCATTTGTGATCGTAGGAATTGGATTAACAGGAATACTCCAATTATTACAACTGAGAATTGTGGAGAACCTGGCGCAAAAGATATTTAGTAAGGCCTCATTTGAGTTTGCTTTTAGAATACCAAGAATAAAGTATGAAGCTTTTAGAGACTACTATGGTCCAGATCTGGCTAACAGATTTTTTGATACCATTACGATTCAAAAAGGACTTCCAAAAATTCTCATTGATTTTTCTCTTGGTATTTTTCAGATCATAGTGGGATTGGTTGTATTAAGTCTATACCATCCCTTTTTTATTCTATTCAGTGTATTGCTGTTGATAGTGATCTATTTTATCATGGCTACAACAGGCCCAAAGGGATTACGAACAAGTTTGGACGAATCTTCATACAAGTACAAAATTGCTTTTTGGTTGGAAGAAATTGCGAGGACTAAGCTCTCTTTCAAATTGGCAAGCAACAATAAATTGAGTTTGAAACGTACTGACCAACATGTGAGTGATTATCTAAGTGCTAGAGAAAGCCACTTTAGAGTCATCATTACGCAATCCATATACTTGATCATTTTTAAGGTCATGGTTGCTGCAGGTCTTCTGATAACAGGAAGTATATTGGTGTTTAACGAACAAATGAATATTGGGCAGTTTGTAGCCGCAGAGATCATCATAATTTTGATCATAGCCTCTGTTGAAAAGTTGATCAAAACGATAGAATCCATTTACGATGTATTGACTGCATTAGAAAAAATAGGTTATGTTTTTGACCAACCTATGGATCACTTTAGCGGGGCACAATTAAAAGAGTCTGAAGATTCATTTTCAATTGGAGTAGATAATTTGTCATACAGGTATAAAGGTGCTCGTACAAATAGTCTTTCAAAACTAAATTTTCAAATTCCAAAGAATACCTCAACCGTCATTTCAGGGCCACCAAGTGCAGGCAAGTCTACCCTATTAAAAATTCTTTCTGGCGTACTCAAGCCAACTGATGGAATAATTAAGTACAACGGATTTCCGATAGACTCTTTAGACTTTGAGAATGTAAAAAAGAAAATTGGCTTCTGCATCGCGCACAGCGAAGTATTTCAAGGCACAATTTTAGAAAATATCACTTTGGGAAGAGAAACAGCTACACCAGAAAATATAAATAAAGCCATTGACATAACAGGTTTGTCAGAGCATATTTCACAAATGCCTTTAGGCTTTAATACAGTGATCGATCCGGAGGGAAAAAAGGTACCTAGGAACATACAAAATAGAATCCTGCTTGCAAGAGCCATAGCAACCAAACCAAAACTATTGATATTGGAAGACCCTCTCGATCATGTAAGCACTGCAGAAAAGTGTGTCATCCTCTCTCGTTTGATTGCTTCAGAAAATCAGTGGAGTATTATTGTTTCATCAGTTGATGAAATCTGGAAAGACTTTATACCCAACACAATTGAATTGAATAACGGAGAACTTATTAATCCATCTAATAAAAATGCTAACGATGCTTAACATAACGGCACACTCCATAAACGAACACATAAAGAAATCAGATTTTAAAACTTTTGACGATCTCGAAACCAGAACAAGTTCTAATTGGCTATTAAAGGTATTAATAACCCTTTTTGTAATTTTTATATTTTCATTATTTTTACCGTGGACGCAGAACATACGTTCTACAGGAAGGGTCACCACGCTGAATCCTTACGACAAGCCACAGGATATCCAATCATTGATCGGAGGAAAGATCAACAAATGGTACATCACACAAGGAGACATAGTCAGTGTAGGAGATACGATAGCGGTGCTTACTGAAGCGAAGGAAGATTATCTTGATCCTAGTATATTGGCGAATACGAAGGAGCAACAGGAAGCGAAGATAAAATCGGCCGATGCACATTTAAGTAAAAGAAATTTTCTCTCTGAGCAATTGGTCACACTTGGATCTTTGAGAGATGCAAAACTTGAACAACTAAAGATCAAGAAAAAACAGATCGAATTGAAAGAAGCTACTGCTCAATTAGATCTCGATGCAGCAAATACTTATCTGGAAAATGCTTCTAAGCAGTTTGATAGAATGGTGATCATGCATGAAAAAGGAATCAAATCATTGACAGATCTCGAAACCAAACGTTTGTCAAAAAGAGAGGCTGAAGCCAAAGTAAATTCTGTGAAAAACAAGTTAGATGGTTTGTTAAATGAAAAAGCCAACATTATTAGAGAAATAGAAGTTACAAATGCAGATTACAAGCAAAAGTATGCAAAATTAGAGGGAGAGATCAATAGCGCTGACTCTTACAGGTATACGCTGTTGGGCGAATCGAATAAGTTGCAATCCAAATTTAATCAGATCCAACAGCGTCAAAATGCTTTCGTCATTACTTCTCCTGTGAATGGCAGGATCACAAAAGTACTGCGTAATGGTATTGGTGAATACATCAAAGCCCAAGAAAGCATTGCTACAATAGTGCCACTGACTTATCAAAAATCTGTTGATCTATATGTCAAACCATATGATATGCCATTGATCAAAGAAGGCAAAATGGTCAGGTTGCAATTTGACGGTTGGCCTGCAATTGTGTTTAGTGGATGGCCTAATAATTCTTTTGGTACTTTCGGAGGTACAGTCTATGCCATCGACAATGATATTAGTAAAAATGGGATGTATAGAATTATAGTCATTGAAGATGACACAGAAAAAGAATGGCCTGATCTTATCAGGATTGGATCTGGAGCTAGAGGATTGTTATTACTAAATGATGTTAGACTGTATTATGAATTATGGCGAAAACTCAATGGTTTTCCACCTGATTTTTACGAAGGCGGTAAGAGAGAGAAAATAAAAACAAAGGCACCAATTAAAAAAATAAAATAATGAAATTCTTCACAAGAAAGTTGATCAAACCTGGAGATCTCAACGCTAATAATACCCTGTTTGGAGGAGCACTTCTGAAATGGATAGATGAGGAAGCAGGCATATATGCTATGACAAAATTGAATACAAAAAAGATCGTTACAAAATTCATTTCTGAGATAAACTTTGTCAATTCTGCAAAGCAAGGAGATGTTATTGAAATTGGTCTAGAGTTTCAATCAATTGGTACTACCAGTATCACAATATCTTCTGTAGTACGAAATGTCTTTAACCAAAAAGTAATTATATCGATAGAAAAACTCGTCTTCGTTAAGATCGATGAGCAAGAAAGACCAAAGCCACATGGCAAAACAATTGATAATCTAGGATTTGAAATAAATGCTAACAGCGAAACCAAATGAGGAAGTATACTTTCATACTATTTACTTTGTTATTTTGTTCAAACGCTGCTACCTGCTTAGATACCCTGTATCTGGTTGACTTTTTAACCATCATCAAAGAAAATCACCCTTTAATTAATAAGGCAAATTTGTTTGATGAATTTGAAGAAGCCTATAGATTGAAAGGAAAAGGCGTACTTGACCCGAAGTTGCATTCAAATTATAATAGAAAACGGTTTGACGATACTGATTACTATACAGTCTGGCAAAGTGAAGCAAAAATTCCAACACGCTTACCTATTGATTTTTCAGTGGGTTATGAGAATAATAGTGGTGATTTTCTAGCCAATGATGACTCTGTACCGAAGAATGGATTGGTCTACGGAACCATAAATTTGAATATCCTTAGAGGTCTTTTATTCGACGAACAGCGGTTCCAGATACAAGCGGCGGAATTGAATGGCATCAAAAGTCGGATCGACAAAAACTTGCTCCTTAGAGAGATCATCTACCAGGCAGTTGGTGCATATTTGGATTGGTCAAAAGCATTTTACGAAGTTGAGATCTACCGAGATTACTTAGATCTTGTAACCGTGCGCCATCAAAATGTTGTAGAACTTTTTAGAAATGGAGACAGTCCAGCGGTTGATACCATTGAGTCCATCGTGAATCTAAATACGGCAGAGAAGATCTTTCTTGAGTCTGCAGAAAGCTTATTGAGCAAGCAGCAAAAACTCAATTTATTTCTCTGGAATGAAGATGGACAACCTTTACAGATCAGCAATCAGGTCATACCATCAGAACTAGAAAACTTACTGTCTTACTTGGAAGAAATTTCACTCATTATCTCTCCGGCTTTCGAAAATGATCCATCCGTTAGAAAATTTCAAAACCGGATCAATGCCTTAGAGTTGACAAATAGATTGCAAAAAGAACAGCTCAAACCAAATCTTGTTTTAAAATATAACACCATAGTGAGTCTCGGTAAAGATGATTTTAATCCTACCTTTAGTTTGAATGATTACAAGTACGGCGTATCATTTGAATACCCGATCTTGAACAGGAAAACAAAAGGTGATATCCGTTTGAATGAGGCTATGATAAAGCAAAATTTGTATGACAAAACACAATATCAGGAAACGCTTGCAAACAAGTATGTTGAAATTAATGCAAGGCAGATCATTCAGCAAGATATATTGAACATTGTCAATCAAAAAATCAACAACAGTGAAGTACTATATGCCGCTGAAAATCTCAAATTTCAATTAGGTGAATCCTCTATATTCTTGCTAAATTCACGGGAACGAAAATTGCTTGAAGCTCGAACTGATTTGATCAAATCGTTTTCCTCTATTGGGAAGTTGTATAATGAAAGGTATTATTTGAAGTTGGGGCAATAAGCTAGATGATAGTTGTATCAGTAAGAATTTCGTCCTATCTTCGTCAAACTGAATGTCTTCTGCATTGGTTTATTTCTTTTGATCTTCAGTTCTGTTTTAAAAGTTCTCTTTCTATACGTGCAAACTACGTTTTAAAATCTTGCTAACCCTGTTAGCTGAATTTTTATTTTCCATAAGTTTCTCATGATTTTATTTTTTAAAAACTTCTTTTGTTAGATTATTATTAAATGAAATGTCTGTCCATAAAACTTCTATCCACGGTTTGTTGGAAACGTTCGCCTTCCAAGTTGACTTTTGATACTTTCTTTTTGTTGGCAAATAAAAACCATCAATTATTTCATACTGCACTTTCATTAAAAACGGTTCTTCAACAACATTGAAGTCTACAACCGTAAAAAGAAACTGGTCAACCATTAAAGTTTCCTTATTGATGTATACTTGATAAATGTCGGATGGCTTGTCCCCCTTGGTCTCAAAAGAGATTTTTACAATGTCATAGTCCTGCCCTTCTACTTTAGCCTCCCCGAGGTATTCGTAGATCAAGCCTGGATCCACTAATTTTTGCATCATTGTAAACCAATAATAATTGGTAGGTCTGTTGAACGCAACCTGCTTTAAACGTTCTTTTTCATCGACAATTTTGCCATCATGTTTCAACCAGAATTCTGCACCATCATAACCCTGTTCGATCACTCCCTTCAAATCAGGAAAAGTACGTTGGTGATTAATGTATTGCCCATAAGAAAGTTCCCCATCGAATACATACTTTTCTATAGAGGTATCATTCTTACCATCTGGAGTGGTATAGCTATATCTATAAGTGACATCTTTTTTTTGTTTCATCTTCTCAAAACTACCAACCTTATCAACCATATTTTTTACAAGTCCATAGCCTTTGTTTGCTTTCATAGTACCCTCTCCTGTGGAGCATCCATTCAAAAATAAAGCACTAAAGCTCAAGAATGTAATAAATCTAAAATTCGATTTTGTACTCATAATGTAATTCATATTTGGATGTTAAAGTATTTTATGATGTCTCCTTCTTAAATATATAAACAGCTTAGAAACAATTATACCTCGCATAAGTTCTATGCTGGATAAAATAGCTTGTTAAGATCATTTAGCATTTCGAAACCTTAACTACCAACAAAAAAATTAGTCAAGATCTCGGATATCTCATTATTCACTTTTGAGTTATTCTTTGGAATGTTTGTTTATCCGAATGTTCGTATCTTTACATTCAAATGCATCACACCTTAATATCATCACCCCTCCAGGGGTTTACAGACTTCCACTTTAGGAATGCGTTTCAAAAGTTCTTTTCCGGGATAGATGTATTTTATGCACCCTACATTCGCTTTAATGGTAAGATGGTCATAAAGCCTGTGTATCAGCGAGATCTACAAATAAAAAACAACACTACTTTAGAAGTAATACCGCAAGTGATGACATGCAAAGCGGAAGAATTTATTTTTGCTGCTAAATATATCCGATCATTAGGATATACTGAGCTCAATTGGAATCTTGGTTGTCCCTACCCTATGGTCACAAACAAAGGAATGGGTTCGGGATTAATTAAAGATCCCGATAAAATCGATCGAATTTTAAATAAAGTTCATTCGGAGACGGATGTTATTGTTTCGATGAAAATGCGGATGGGCTATGAGCATGCTAGAGAAATTTTAGAGGTTTTTCCAATCTTAATGAAATATCCGATCAAGAATATTGGCATTCATGCACGTATTGGTGCGCAGCTTTATAAAGGAGGTGTGGACCTGGAAGGTTTTCAAAGATGTGTTGATCATTGCAATCAAAAATTATATTTCAATGGTGACATCACTTCTGTAGCCGTCTTTCAAGAATTGACAGAGCGGTTTCCGAGCATTGATCATTGGATGTTGGGGCGTGGATTGATAGCAGATCCATTTTTACCCCAAATGATAAAAAACAATTCGACACTTTATCCTGACAACAAAATAGAAATCTTTAGTAAATACCTCGATACTTTATTTACCGCCGCAGAGCATAAGCTCACGGGTGAAAAAGCAGTCATTAGAAAAATGCTCAGTTACTGGGAGTACTTTTCAACTATGTTTCCAGACCCAACTAAAGTTGTGAAGAAAATCAAAAAAGCAAAAACCTACGAAGTCTATGATCAGGCGGTAAAAGATATCCTAGAAAGCGCTACGGTTCCTAATTACTAAAACGTCTCATTAATAAAAAAGACAAAAGCTAAATATATTGAATATTTATAACAACGATAAATTACGTATACGTCCAGAATTAAAAGACCTTGTTAACGATGAAATGACTAAGGAAGAAAAGTTTCAAAATGCAACTTTGCGTCCTATTCTAAGAATGCAACATGAGTTGGTAAGCCTTTTGGTTCAGACATATATTGAAAACAAAAAAGGCGTCTATTATGACCTAAGCATGGAACGTAAGCCTGCTTATATAAAGAAGAATATATTAGGCGATCCAAAGATCACTCATGAATTGCGAGGTCTAGTGATTGGGATGTTTACTACAGATGAGTTGGCCTATTATCTTGAAAACAAGGGAGCTATAAATAAGCGGATTCAGGCTTTGCTACATCAGCGGGTTTGTAGCATTTTTGTTTGATAGGGATTGGACAACCATTTATAAATATTAATAGTATAAGCTAATTATTTGACTACCTTTAGAATTTTAGGTTTCAAGTATAAACTGTGCTTAAAACTAGATAAAATAATTGAGCATTAAATTTTAGAATAACAATAATTAACTTCACAATCGCAGAAGAAAATATAGTGAAAAAAAAGATCATTGGCAGGAAAGATAAGGCTAGTTTTCCTGAATTAGACTTAAAGGATGTAAATATAAAAATGGATACTGGTGCATACACCTCTGCCATTCATTGCCGTAAAATAAGTACAAAAAATAAAGGAGGAAGAGAAGTCTTAGTATTTACTTTGCTAGATCCATCTCACTCACAATATAACGAAAGAGAATTCTCAACTGACAAATTCTTTAAAAAACGTATCAAGAATTCGTTTGGTGGTTCAGAAAAAAGGTTTGTGATAGAAACCGTCATTCGAATTTTCGATAAAAAATATCCAATCGAATTATCTTTAAGTGAAAGAGGAGCGATGAGATTTCCAATTTTGATTGGAAGACGATTCCTTATGAAGAAATTTATGGTAGACCCAGCCAAATATGATTTATCCTATAAAAAGACAAAAGCACAAAATAAAATAACATGAAAATAATCGTCTTATCGCGTCAGCCGAACTTATATTCAACAAGGAGATTAGTAGAGGCAGGAGAAAAATTGGGTCATGAAATGCAAGTCATTGACCACCTGAAATGTAACATAGAGATTGAAAAAAAGAAACCTAAAATCTATTACAATGGAGCTTATCTGGGCAATGTAGATGCAATCATTCCCCGTGTAGGCTCTTCCGTCACTTTTTACGGAACCGCTGTTGTGAGGCAATTTGAGATGATGGATATCTTTAGTGTTGTTGAATCTCAAGCGCTGGTTAGATCAAGAGATAAACTAAGGAGCTTACAATTGCTTTCGCGTGCTGGTGTGGGACTGCCAAAAACTACATTCACAAATTTCTCTAAAAATGTAGGTCATATAGTAGATTCTGTTGGAGGAGCTCCATTGGTTTTAAAATTATTGGAAGGAACACAAGGTCTGGGAGTCATACTGGTTGATTCAAAAAATTCTGCAGGTTCCGTACTGGAAGCTTTCAATGGATTGGAAACCAGAATTATTGCTCAAGAATTTATTGAGGAAGCTGGTGGTGCAGATATTAGGGTCTTCGTAGTAGATGGAGAAATAGTGGGAGCCATGAAGCGTCAAGGAAAAGAAGGAGAATTTCGCTCAAACTTACACCGAGGAGGAAGTGCAAAGATTATTGAATTGACGGAGGAAGAAGCAAGCACTGCTCTTATTGCCGCAAAAGCAATGGGATTAGGAGTAGCTGGTGTAGATATGCTGCAATCAAAAGACGGCCCATTAGTTCTTGAAGTAAATTCTTCTCCAGGATTGGAGGGAATAGAGAAAGCTACAGGAAAAGATATTGCTGAAAAAATAATCAGATATATTGAGCGAAATGTACAAAGATAAATTGACTTTGCTTGGTACAGAGATCAAGCGAGGTGATAGTATTTGTTTGCAATTCGATGTAGCGAAATTGCACACTAGAAATAGTATTCAGGTGCCAATATTCATTGAACGTGCCATGAAAGATGGACCAATATTACTTTTACTCGGTGGCGTACATGGCGACGAAATAAATGGCGTGGAAATTGTTAGAAGAATTATTCGAAAAAAAATCAATAAACCCTCCAAAGGAACAATTATATGTATCCCCGTTTTTAATATTTTTGGATTTCTTAACTTATCTAGAAAATTTCCTGATGGAAGAGACTTGAACCGGGTTTTTCCTGGCTCTTCAAAAGGCTCTTTAGCGAGTCAGTTTGCGCATGAATTTAAAAAAGAAATTGTCCCCGTAGTTGATTATGTCATCGATTTTCACTCTGGAGGTGGCAATCGGGTCAACATGGCACAAACACGTTGTATGCTGAAAGATGAAAAAACTTTAGAATTAGCTAAAGTATTTGGTGCTCCTTTCATTATTCAATCAAAGCAAATTCCAAAATCAATACGGGAAACTTTCCAAAAATTAGGTAAAACATCCTTATTATTTGAAGGAGGGAAGTCCATGTTGTACGATGAGGAAGCAATTAATTATGGTGTCCAAGGTGCAAAAAATGTGATTCGGTTTTTGAAAATGAAAAGATGGAAAGAGGTAATCGCCGATAATCCAATTGTTGTCAAAAAATCAAAATGGGTAAGAGCATCTCATTCCGGTATGTTTCACGTTCGTATTAAAAATGGAGCATGGGTTAAAAAGAAAACGATATTGGGAATTATAACTGATCCATTTGGTTCCTTTGAGAGAAAAGTTTTTGCCCCTTTTGACTGCTATATCTTTTGTGTAAACATTTCACCGATTGTAAATCGAGGAGATGCACTTTTTCATGTCAGTTTAGAGATAGAAGAACTACAACCGTAAGGTAGTTTCAAAAGTTTCCAAAATAACTTGTCAGAAATGATGGACACGATCTTCAAACCTTTTAATACAACCTGAAACCTACGCTACTGTTTTAAATCTTGGCAACTATTGTTTACTTTTGTCTATGATTCATTTTAAAAGAAATGTTTACCTAGTATTTGTGGGGACCTTCTACCCCATTCTACTTGCCGCACATGGTGTAAGCGAAGCAGATCAAGCAATATTGAGCAACGGTGGTTTATTAGAATATATTCTTGTCGGAGCCAAGCACATGCTTACAGGGTACGATCATCTTTTATTCTTGGTTGGAGTCATCTTTTTCCTCAAAGACTTCAAGGATATTGTACGGTTTGTGACTGTGTTTACTATTGGGCATAGTATCACCTTGATTGGGGCCACTTATATGGGTATTAAAGCTGATGAGCATTTGATAGATGCGGTTATCGCAATCAGTGTTTTGTATAAAGGTTTTGAAAACTTAGGTGGTTTCGAGAAGATCGCAGGAGTAAAATCTCCTAATTTACTACTGATGGTATTTATTTTTGGTTTGATCCACGGTTTTGGTTTGTCAACACGACTGCAATCCTTTGATATTGGAAACGATCAAATTTTGGCTAAGATCGTTAGTTTTAATGTTGGTGTAGAGTTAGGTCAAGTGCTCGCCCTTATCCCGATCGTTTTTATAATTTCAAAATGGAAGCATTTGTCTAGCTACGAATACTTTTATAAATTCATGAACTGGTTTTTGATAATAGCGGGGATAGGTCTTTTCATCTTTCAGATGAATGGATATTTCACTGAGCATTAAATCATTGAAGACTTTCTCTTTCACAATCATAGCGGTTCATGAATGATTTACTAAGTATCTTTACTCATTCTGTTTTAATTAAAATTTATTCTTAAATCCGCTAATGGCTGAAACTCTAGTTTCTCTAAAAAATTATCTCCTTTGGGGTTTGGCTATTTTCATAGTTTCGTAACTAGCAAAGTGAAGCAATTTTCCTGATAACGGGTCCGCAACATGCGGCATGCTGACGAAGGAGGCATGATCGTGATCGTCGCTTGTTATGCTTGGTTACTTTTTCACGTGTTTAATTCAATTTCATTCCAATTGTCTTGATCGTAGCAAACAAATTCTAAAGCTTTTCTTCTTTCTATTATTATATCCAAATTGACTTTATCATTTGCAATACCTTTTAAATTGTTATTTCTAGCAAACCAATGTGCTCGATATAGTTTATCTAGCATCTCGAAAACCTCTTTCTCTTTACGAGTCTTAAAGTTCTTTATAAAGTTAGAAGCTGACTCATCTTTTGCAATGTTCGGAATTAGATCTGCTAAGTTATCATCAACACCTGAATTTAGAGTTAATTTGTTGTGTAATCCATTCACCCAAGCCAAAGTCCAAACTGCCTCGATAAACCAATATATTTTTGCTTGATCTTGTTCAGTTAGTTCAATATAATTAACTTCTAAGTATTTCTGTTCGTTTTCAAAAAGATTATTTTCAAGTTTATTATCAATTATCCATTTCTTAATTATTTCTTTTGGAGCATTTAAATGCAATTGAAAAAGAGCTGTCAGAATCATAGCTCTCTTTGCAATATCCTGTGGATTTCTGAATTTTGGTGAGTCCAAATGAGGAAGATGATCAATCACATTGATTCCTTTTGATTGTAAGCGTTTAGTGTTAACCAATTTGATTTTCTCTGGGTTGATCTTTTTATTAAACCACATTTTTAAATTTTAATTAAGCATAACTCAAAGGAACACACCTATCGGCACTCACCGCATTCCCACACAACTCTTCGACCAAATTGCCGATAATTGTGTTTCAGTCCCGTACCGAGAATTCAGAATTGGACAACGCCGGTACCCTAAAGCGGTTTCCAAAAAATGGAAGATATTATATATAGGGTATTGCTTTGACTCCCTTGTTTGTTTTTTCCTCCCCTAAGTTACCTATTTTTTACTTTTACCATTATTTTAGATCTCTTTTTTATAGTTTGCTTTTCACCTTTACTTTTATTCATCTTTTTACTCCTTTTTTAACCCTTTTATTTCTTTATTGAAATGCTTCATCTAGTGCTATTTTTTACAACTGACTGTAATAACACGGCTCATAGTATATTTCGCATTCCACTATTCCCGTTGATGGTGCTCTAATTCTGGGAAGGGTAATATATTTGAATATCCAAGTCTTTTCCCTTTCTAATTCGTGGATTTCTGTGTCTTCGCTCGCACATTTTTCACACACAAAAGGTTGCCGTTTTATGAGGGACCAATATCTTTCTATCTTTTGCTCCCTTGCCTCTATGTATATGTATTTGATTACGTGCACCATCTATATCTATTACCCGAACATGAGTGGCCTCACTTAAGCGGCAACCAATCGCATATAAAAAAGTTAAAAGCACCTGGTGTTTATAAGTTGGAGCGTATTCTATTAAACGCTTAACTTCCTCTCTTGACAATATGGCGGGCAACACTTTTTCTCGCCTAGGCCTTGGCATCTTTCTCATTGACCATAGATAATCTAGACGCTGCTTAGAGTATTTTCTCAGCGACGAATAATCTACGTTGATTGTTGACCAGGAGCTACCTCCTTCCAATCTCTGCAACAAATAGGACTGCGCTTGATCTTGATTCAATGCTTCTTTTGGATAAGCTTCTTTCGCATACTCTAAAATATTTTCCAATGTTCTGCAATACATACTCACTGTTGACTTTTTAAATTTCGCCAACATTAGATATTTGCGGTAACCTGATACTTCTTTGGATACAATAATTTCTGAAATCATTCCCTTCTTTTTTATTAGACAATTTGATTTCAAAGTTGCACCGCTGATTAGTATAATGTCAATTATTGGATTGAGAATTTAGGGGACAAGTTTGATAGGGGATGTTCAACGGATCTGCTGTATCGGTAGTGCTGACGAAGAAAGCATTAACTGATCACAGCATGTTAGCCTCAGCCTACCTTTTATCAATCAATTATTTTTCTAAATTCATTCCTTGAATTGTCCCATTCAAATTGGCTTCCAATAGGTTCTTCCAACACATCAATTATTGTATCGTCAATATTTAACACAAACCCGAGTGAAAGTATTTGAAGGTTGTTTTGATCATCCATATACTCTTGTGCTTCATCTCCTGCCATAATTCGCCAACCCGAATCATAAATTCCTGTACTATGTTCGTAAGCGTCTAAGCAATCCCGTCTTGCTTATATCCAGGTAACAACTCCTCTAATCTATTGACAGGATGATCGGCAATGATATCTAAGGTTTCAGTTAGCCAAATTTGTGGATTAATATCCTTGGCTTTGCAAGAAGCAAAGAAAGAATACATCATAGCTAATCTATGAGCTCCACTGTGAGATCCAGCAAACATATAATTTTTACGACCTAATGCCAAAGGCCTAATTTTATTTTCGATGTGGTTGTTATCTATTTCTAAGTTACCATCCTCAATTACTGTAATTAGTTTGTGCCATTGGTTCTGAAAATAGGTCATTGCTTTGCCCATTGGACTTTTTGGCGTTACATTGACACATTCTTCTTCGACCCAGATTTTAAACTGTTCCAATAATGGTTTGGTGCTTTCTTGTCTTGTTTTTTTCCTATTTTCAGGAGTTGACTTCTCATTTCTAAGTTTCTTTTCTACGGCGTAAATTTGCTGATAAATTTCTAATGCATGATTCGCTCGCTTTGGATCACTATCTTTAGCTTCATAAAATTTCCGACGAGCATGCGCATGACATCCAACTAATTTTATTGCCGGATTCACTTTGGCCATTTTATCATAAACCGAGTAGCCATCACATTGGAGGTAGCCCGAATAATTTTTCAATATTTCCTTGGGACCATGCATCCCCCTTCCTTTTCGGTAATTAAAAAATACCAATTCCGATTTTATACACCGATAAACCCACATATAACCTTGCATCACTTTTTTATCTGGAGGTTTTTTATCCTTAACCTCTTTATATTCTAAAACTTTGAGTGGCGATTCATCTGCATTTATGTAATTTGATCTAGTTACTTTTTTGATTAATACCTGATAAAGTGGCTCCATGAGCTCGCAAACGAGTTTATGCCAATGACATAAAGTCCCTCGACTTACATTCCATTGAAAATCTCGAGAAAAAATTTGTGCCTGCCGATAAAACGGGAGGTGATCAATCATTTTGCTGATCATTATATGGGCCAGTAAAGAGTTAGTAGCAATACATTTTGGCAGCGCTCGACTTGGTAGTGGTGCGATCTGTATCTTTTCAGTTTCAATGGATTTATATTTTACTCGTATTTCTCTTTTGATCTTTAAACTAGCCTTTGTGTAATCCAATCGCTCAGTTACTTCTTCCCCAATTTTGACCATACCTGTAGTATCAAAATCAGGTTCAACAATTATTTCTTCAACTTCTAAATGTAATGGAAATTTGTGGCGACCAGGATGATTTCTTTTTCCTGTTTTATCTCTTTGATAAGTAATTTCTTCTTTTTCAACTTCTTGATCTTCCTTTGGCTTTTCTTCTGCCTTCTCTTTATCAAAAATATTTAATTGGGACGAATCTTGAGATGGAATAAACCGTTCAGATTTACTTCCATAAATCAATTTTTTAAGTTGATTTATTTCAGATTTTAAAGCAGTATTTTCTTGCTTTACTTCCTTATATTTTTCTTGAAGTATTTTCTTAGTCACTAACCAAAAATACAAAATTGGTAACAATTATCCGACTCTATTATATCTTTTTCGCTGCATTATTTTTTGTAAGGATATTCCTTGTATCATCAACATCA
>ENA-ORXM01002756-ORXM01002756.1-marine-metagenome-genome-assembly--contig:-NODE-2756-length-19414-cov-3.707866_pt1 | contig 19414 bp, 20 predicted proteins | sample MGYA00237867_ERZ511480 | MGnify/ENA primary metagenome ERZ511480 (study PRJEB26309, sample SAMN06266103) | marine metagenome | isolation source: Algal blade | place: United Kingdom:Sidmouth, United...
CCTTTTTCCAAATCTACGGTCACCCCTTTAAAAGAACCCGTAAGGAGAATATTCGGATCGGCGATTTTTTCGTTGACATAGATTTTTACACGATCGCCATCTACGAATTCATGGTCACGGCACACGATACCCACAAATGTACCATTGCTCTTAACGTCACCCAGGTACATGTCGGCAAAATGTTGTTTTGAACCTTCTTTTGGCGCTCTGGGGCCTACTTTTGGGTCTATCTTCATACCTGTGCCCGCTTGTACCAATTCGCTGTCATCTATCATTTTGACCGGATTTCTCTTGGCCATATCGGTATTGACTTCGGGGTTGTTGTCGACCACCGAAGGTATTTTCAATGAGGTACCTTGACTAGGTTTTTTGGTGTCGTCGATTTTGTTGGCAGTATCTATTATCAAAGGTTTTCTATCGGGCAAATCGGTCTGTGCCATCCCCGAAAGGGAAAACAGTAGGAATGCGAGCGATAGTATTAAATAGTCTTTGAACATGAGCTTCATTAATCAGGATAAAGATAGCAAATACCCTGCCATGGGGACTTAAGGCTATGTTAAAACGCTAAATCCCCGAAAATCGTATCGGCAATGAGTTGATGGCCCTTTTGATTTGGGTGAATGGGATCATTATCATAACAATCCTTTTGCTTTTCAAGCAATGGCGTGTGGATGTCTATTTCAGCTTTGGCAAAGGGGTGTTGCATTTCTAGGATAATACGCTTGAATTCCTGTAAAACTTCGGTATCATACTTCGGATATGGGTTTTTATAGCCATACGCCACAGCACTACTTAAATTAGACAAAGGTGCGGCCTGTAGGGCCAAAGGCGTAGGCGTCATCAAAATTGCATTGATCTTTCTCTGGCGCATTTTTTCCAAGAAAGAGTACACGCCGATTTTAAAACTGTTGAAAAGTTTTTCGGAAGGTTTGCCATAAATACCATCATTAATGCCGTAGCAAAAAAGAGCCAAGTCGATTGAAGTATCATCTAGTAAATCGTCTAAACGCTCGAATAGGTAAGGTCGCGGTCCGGGATGGTCTTTTTCCGTCAGCCCCGTTACCGTCTCGCTACTTTTTCCATAATTCAAGAACTTCACGTTCAGGTCAGAGCGATCTTGGTCGAATTTAGCTTGGAGCATCTCTACATATCCTTTTCCACCCGCATAAGTGATACTATCACCGAAGCATCCGACGATATTATTTTTTTGCAGCTTTAGTTTATTTCCGTCCAAACACGACGCCAAACTACTGCCGACCAAGGCGATTGCGGAACGGTTGATAAATTGTCTCCTATCCATGAATTTCTAAAACTTATAGCGAAACGAAAATACATAAATATCGTTTCCTGCCGAAAACCCTAAATCGAAATGTTCTTTTTGGTAGGGTTTGGTAAAAAGAAAAGATAGGTACTTGCAATGCCAATAGCTGCACCGCTTATAATATTCCTTTTATTTTGAGCTTCCTATTTTTTGTTTCAATTCGAAAATAGCCTCGATTTCGACCGAGATACCACCGGGTAGTATCATACCTACGGCACTGCGGACACCTACGCCATTATCTGGCCCGAAGACTTCGGCCATCAGTTCGCTGAATCCATTGATGACTAGAGGTTGGTCGCCAAAATTAGGAGCTGAATTGACCATACCCAAGGTCTTTACAATTCTTTTGATTTTATCGACGGACCCAAAATGGGTCTGTATGGTCGAAAGCATTGTTAGGCCCACTTGACGGGCACCTAATTTGGCCTGTTCAAGATCAATATCATCGCCCGCCCTGCCTTTCATCAGACTTCCGTCGGATAACATTGGCCCCTGCCCTGAAACGTACAGAAAATTATCGATCACCATTACTGGTTTGTATAATCCGGCCGGTGGCGGCGCAGGGGGCAGTTCAAGACCCAAAGTTTTTATTTTTTCCGATGGTAAATTGCTCATAGTATTTGAATTAAATGAATGTATCTAAAATAAGTACACCGATAAGGCCCATAATGCCCACGGTCGTTTCCATAACCGTCCATGTACGTAGGGTGTCCTTTATCGAGAGGTTGAAATATTCTTTATAGAGCCAGAAGCCGCCGTCGTTTACATGGGAAAGCATCAAACTGCCCGATCCTATGGCCAGTACCATCAGCTCTGCACTGACCCCTGAATCGGCGACCAGGGGCAATGCGATACCAGCGGCAGTAAGGCCGGCTACGGTCGCAGAACCCACACAGACCCGAATGACGGTTGCTATAAGCCAAGCCAAAATTAATGGTGAAATTGTAGACCCTTTCAACATATCGCCAATGTATTCGCTCACCCCGCTATCGATCAGTACTTGTTTTAAGGCACCGGCACCGGCGATAATCAAAAGTACCATGGTGATGCCCGAAACGGCATTCGCTACGGAGTCCATCACTTCTTTCATCTTTTTACCCCGGGCAAGCCCCAAGGTATAAATAGCCACCAATACGGAAATCAGCATAGCGATGACCGGGTCGCCCAAAATATCGGTAGTTTTTCGAAGGATATTTTCTTCGGGAAGGACTAAGGCTACGACCGATGCCAGCCCAATTAAGATAACAGGTAGCAAGGCCGTAAGAATACTTGTTGATGTACTCGGCATTTCATCGTCGGTCAAGATTTTGGGGTTCAAAAATTCTTTGAGTGGGGTAGCTTCTATATTCTGGATGGTACGAGAAAATAGAGGCCCGGCAACTATAATGGCCGGAATGGCCACAATGATTCCGTACAATAACGTCTTTCCGATATCGGCATCGAACATTATCGCAATGCCCGTAGGAGCAGGGTGGGGCGGGAGGTAGCCATGGGTTACGGAAAGGGAAGCCAACATCGGTAGCCCGACATATATCAAAGGAAGCCCGGTAGCTGCGGCGACCGTAAAAACCAAAGGAATCAACATCACAAAGCCCACGGAGTAGAACATGGGGATGCCGACAATAAATCCAGTCAATACTACGGCCCATTGAATGTTCTTTTTGCCGAGTTTTTCAATGAGCTGTGTCGTTATTTTTTGGGCGGCCCCGCTATCGGCCACCAACTTTCCGAGCATGGCACCTAGGCCAAGAATCAAAACGAGATAGCCCAACGTATTTCCGATTCCCGTTTCTATCGATTTGGTTACAGCGCCGAAATCCATTCCTTCTGCAACGCCTACCAAAAGGGAAACGATTATAAAAGCAATAAAGGCATTGAGCTTGAAACGGGCAATTAGAATAAAAAGGAGGATGATTCCGGCAATGACAATGGCGAGTGGCATGGACTGTGTCTAAAGGCTGTTCGCTAAATATACAATTTTGGGGGAATTTTTTACGGATTATATCTTTAGATCAATCTAAACTGCGAACTCTTGAATACCGTAATGAAAATGTATAAAATAAGGAAATCTGTGTTATCTTGTTTAGTAGATTCATAAAAGCAGTTGATATGGAAAAACGACAGTTTCTAAAAAAAATGGGGCAGGCAGCAGTGAGTCTTCCGCTTTTATCTTTTGGTTCAAATGATAGCTATTCACTTCCCGCAGTAGGTTATGACTTTGAAGATGATGATGAGTTCTGGGCAAGAATACGTCAAGATTATTTTCTTAAACCGGATTATATCAATCTTGAAAACGGCTATTATAATTTTATTCCCCAGCCGATCATGAAAAAGTATCAACGACATATCGAAACGGTCAATTATGAGGCCAGTCATTATATGCGTACGGTGCAGTGGGATAACAAGGCCCGGATTGCGGCACGTTTGGCAAATTTGATTAACGCTACAGCTGAAACTACTGTTATCACAAGAAACACGACGGAATCTTTGGATTTGGTAATCGGTGGCTTTCCATGGAAAAAGGGAGATGAGGCCATTTACGCCGAGCAAGACTATGGCGCCATGCAAGTACAGTTCGAAATGGTGGCCAAAAGATACGACACCGTAAATAAAGTAGTCTCCATACCGAATCATCCCAAAGACGATAATGAAATCGTTTCAATTTATGAATCGCAGATTACGGATAAGACCAAACTGATTATGGTCAGCCAACTGATAAATATTACCGGTCATATCCTTCCTGTGCGTAAAATTTGCGATATGGCGCATGGTTACGACGTAGATGTTATGGTCGATGGAGCGCATTGTGTGGGGCATATAAAAACTGATATCATAGCGATGGACTGTGATTACTACGGCTCTAGTCTGCATAAATGGTTGAGCGCACCTTTAGGAGCGGGCCTCTTGGTGGTGAAAAAGGAAAAAATTTCCAAAATTTGGCCGCTGTTGGCCGATTACAAGAGGAAGCCAGATGATATTGGAAGGTTGAACCATACCGGAACGCACCCTGTCGCCACTGATTTGGCTATTGGTGACGCTATCGATTATTTGAATATTATCGGGCTTGATCGAAAAGAAGAAAGAATGCGGTATTTACAACGTTACTGGAGTACGAATTTGCGCGATATGCCCAAAATAGTTATCAATACACCAATTGATGAACACCGTAGCTGTGGTATTGCGAACGTGGGTGTCGTTGGTATGCCTCCGAAAGAATTGGCCAAAACTTTACTGGACGAATTCAATATATTCACGGTGGGTGTCGATTATGCGAACGTGAAAGGTTGCCGAATTACGCCCAATGTGTATACGACAACCTCAGAGTTGGACACTTTCATCGATGCCATGAAAGCCTTGGCCGCCAGAGCCTAGCCAATCCATTTAGGTTCAAAGCGTTTATCCATTATTTTTGGGATGGCCAAAATATCGGATTTGCTAGTGAAACGGCCAATGGTATAAGCTGAATAGTCTTGAGGTCTAATGAACCTTTATCGGTTTTTCCCAATCTCCCGTCATCGTGTAAGGCAATCTGTAAACGCTGCCTTCAAAATCACCGAAGAAGAGTTCGGATTTACTCAGTTTATCGGGATTACCATTTGCCCAGAAAAACGAAAACGGGGCTTTTGATTGCAAGGGCCTTCGAACATAAGAATGGTTTAATGCACTTGCTTTAGTGATTACTTTTTCTCTTTTCCAATCCATTCCGGAGTTATCGGAGGCCCAGACCGCAATTTCGCCCCCAACTCCATATTGCTGCGGACCGTTTTCCGTAGGGCCAACAATTTTCCAGAAGTCATCCCCTATAAAAATACTGCCCATGTCGTAGTTGTGATCGGAAGTGCATACCACCTTTGTAACCCATTGATTATCTTTCCAAAAGGTAACGCGCCATTCATAAGGTTCATTTTCCGGTCCCGGTTCATGTCCTTCACTAGTAATATAAAGACATACAGGATTGCCTTTGCTGTCAAAGCCCATATCTTTCATATATACATTTTTGTTTTGACTGTGGTAGTCAATGACCCGAGTAGCATTCTCGATATTATCAATAGGAATGGAAATTTCCTTTCCGTCGACGGTAGTCCATGATGTTCCGTGATTGCGGGTCTGTACGTAGTAGAGGTCGCTTCTGGTATCGACGTCGCCGTTGGTATGCCGGTTAAAGAAAGTACCCAAGATTTTTCCGTCGCCGAATTGGTTGCTGACTTGGTAATGGCCGCTTCTGTTATCTTTTCCTGATGGAATTCCCGCTAATTTTTGAACAGGCTGCCAAGTTCCTTCGTCAAGACTCGATTCAAAATATAGTTCGCGTACACCGGTATATTTGGTGAAGAAGTGAAAGAATCCCTCGTTTGTGTTCCAGATTTGTGGATAGGTAAATTCTGATTTTTCTATAATTTCAAAACTGTCGATAGAAAAAGGTCGGTCACTTTTGAGTTTTATGCCTTCTCGCTTTTTACCCCTCCCGCTCACGAATATCCAAACATAGCCCTTGTCATCAATAAGAATTGTCGGGTTGTCGTGCGGATCATCTACTTCTTGTTTATCGTAGGCAATGGTAGGTTTTGAAACCAGACCTGTAGCATGGTCATAAGAGCCCACCATACAGAGCAAGTGCCGTTCGTTTTGTTTGGTTGTTCCTCCATAGACAAAAAAAGTTTTGTTCACTTCGGGAGCATAAATTGCCAAGGGAATATGCTTGGCCGTATACGTGCCCAGAGCCCCGGAATATTTATCACCGTACGGATATTTTTGGTTCAGTTCGAACCAAATGGCACGGTAACCGTCCATTTTTCGGTTGCGCAAATCGTTGCCCTGTTGGGAATTACCTAAATGCAAACCTAGAATACAGGTGATAATAAGAAGCGAATTTTTCATTTATAATTTTGATTTGACCTGCTGCACGACCGGCCACGTTTTTTCGGGATAAAATTGATGGCCGCCCTTACCTATGATAAGCTTTAGGTTGTCGGTTGCATCTAGTTTTTCGTAAAAGCTCTTTGCAGTTTCAAAACCTTTTTGAACCCCTTCTATATCGGCCAAATAGTCTTGGTCACCGGCAACCAATATTAGATTTCGAGGCGCAATCAATTGGGCCAGATCGGGCATGTCCGCAATTTCGAGAAGGCCAGGCAAGTATCCACAGGCGCAATGGGGATACTTCATCCAAGAGGTTTCAAAAGTACCGAAAGAACAAGATACTACGGCTAGGTCAATACGCTCGTCAACAGCAGCTGCATAATACCCGGTAGTACCACCGGAAGAATTCCCGATGATACCGATTTTAGTGTTATCCAAGCTGTCTTGGGCATAGATCATATCGACCGCCCTACTGATATCGTAGACCCTTTGGCCGAGCATGGATTTGCCTTCTAAAAGTTCTTGTAGTGATTGGTGGTTGCAACTAAGACTATCTTTTTGGCGCTCGCCAAAGCCTTTTTGTTCGATGACCAGGGCCGCCCAACCATTTTCAAGTGACTGTAATGCCAGATCACGGCCACCTTCAACCAGTTTTTTTTCCTTTTCGTTGTTGTATTCGCCCATCGAAATATACATGCCGGGCGCATGCCCTTGAAGACAGATCATTACAGGATAAGGAGCTACGGCATCTTTCGGCACCAACAAATAGCCCGGCACATTTTCGCCATTTGACCCATATTCGAGACGGTATTTGTTATATGTGGGTTTAGACTCTATTTCGTCGTATTGAAAATTAATTGGCTCATTTTGAATAGCCGATATTTTCATAAGGTCTTTGAGCGATGTACGTAGGTCTTTTTCTTCAGGGGGTGTTTCTGTCACTTTATTGCTGGCAGGGGAATTTTGATTGCAGCTCACTAGAAGATAAATAAAAGTCAGTATGTAGAAGAGGTGTTTGATAACAGGGTTCAGTTAAAACGTTTGTAAAAATTAAAATAAGACATATTATTCGATTGATTATCAGTTATCATATCAGTAAACCCAATTTGATAGCTACACTATCCCGAAGAACACCCCTAAAGTCCCCTTAAGGGGACGATTCTGACCAAAAGCCAATCAAGCGTAATATTTTTTCGAACTATTAAGGGGCCATGGATAAGTTATTCAATAGTTACTTTAGGCTTATCAGTAAGGTAACCTAAGGATCGTAAAAACAAATCTGACTCGGCAACCGTTTGTTTATAATTATCAAGGTTTCGATAGTTGAAAAAACCGTGCTCTCCGCCTTCATAGATTTTCAATTCACATCTGCTCCCTACTTTTTCCATAACAGTTTTGTAATATTCTGCGGTAGCTACCGGAATAAGTTTGTCTTTCGTACCCAAAAACAGTATCGTCGGGGGAGTACCTTTTTCAATATTGTGTAAAGGCGAAAAGTCTTTGTAGGCATCACCTATCCGCTCGTAACCATAACCGCCGGGGCCGTTGTCGATTACAGGATTGAAAAGTACCAAGGCATTTGGAACACAGTTGACGTTGGCGTCATCGGTATTTTCATCATAACCATCAATTAAAGCCGTAGCAGCGGCCAGATGCCCACCTGCAGAACCACCGGAGGCAATTATTTTATCTGGGTCGATACCGAATTCGTCTGCATGTTTTCGAACGTAGCGCATAGCCGATTTGGCATCTTTCAGCGACTCAAAAGGTGTTGTGCCGTGTTTGGTTTCTGTGCGATAGTCGGCAAGAAAACAGACTAGACCGCGCTTCGCAAAGTATTTTGCATGTTCTGAGAAATGAGTGCGGTCGCCACCTTTCCAGCCTCCCCCGAAAAAGAAAACCAGGGCCGGGTATTTTTTCGATGAATCCATTGTTGGGGGTGAATGGATTTCCAAAAATAATTGGGTGGTATCTATTTGTTTATATAGTACTTCTTTTTGCGCAAAGCTTATGCTGGTAATTAAAAAAAGTAGTATAGCGAAAGTTTTTAAATTCATGATTAATCACACTTATCAGTCCTCAGTAAATATAAGGCTTTACATGACAACTAGTTGTGATAAATTTATGGGCTAGTTGCGTTGCATCCGAATGAAGAAGTAAGGAAAAGTATGAAATTCCGTCAAAAAGTCCTCTCCCTAGCCCTCTCCCGAGGAGAGGGAACAACTTTTGCAAAAAGTGAACCGGATTTTTTTATTGGGATATTATTAAAAAGGGAAAATTGTAGTAAACCCTTACCCTGAAAAAAAGTATAAATAACGTGTTGGGGGATTATTGCTCAAATAACTCGTATTGCCCTTTTAGACGCAATGTTACGTTCACCGGTTTTTTACTTTCGTTACGGAAATACCAACCGTGTTTTCCCCTAAAGGAGGCAGTAAAGGTTCCTGCCATATTGTTGGAGTAAGCCAGCGTATAACTTTCATAAAATACATTCTTAGGAGGATTTTCTTGATATACTTCTCCATGAAAATCGATATAAACAATCGTGCCGTCATCGGTGGCCCAGTCATATTTGACCAGTGCTTCTTTGAGGGTCTTAAACTTGTATTCTATACCTTTACCAGCAGGAACAATAACGTTAATAGTGTCATGTCGCTTTTTATATTGGTGAGATGACGGAGGATTGAACGCCTCTTTAGGTTTAGGTACGCTTGGTGGAGAACCCAATTTTTCCAGTTTTAATTTTTTGAACGTTTTTGTGACGGCGTTGTTGGTTTTGATCTCTATTGTTTCCTCCGGGGCTTCATCGATATAAAGTTTATCGAACCCGAACAGTTTTCCCGTACCTAATGGGTCTTTGCCAAATTCAGCGGGCAAGACGGCGACTACAAAAACAAGAATACCAACAAAAAGTGCCAGCAATACGGACTTTACCAATTGTTGTTTTGTCATCGTAGTTTTCTGCTCCATTTCCATATTTTAATATTTATCGATGATATATCCTGTTAGTTGAAAACCCAATAATAAAAAGCCTGCGGCCATTAAAACAATGTTTGTAATATTCGCAAATTTTAGGTAACTATTGTATTGTCGCCAGACGCCCAAAATGATCAAGACTAGTCCCAATGCTAAAAATTGACCGATTTCTACACCGAGATTGAATCCCAATAAGTTGGTAAAAAGGCCTTCTTTGTCGAATTCAAATTCCTGTAATTTGGTGGCAAGTCCGAAACCATGAAAGAGACCGAATATCAATACGGCTATCTTGGTATTGGGCTGTTTGCCAAAGAATTTTTTGAATCCCCCGAGATTATCAAATCCTTTATAAACAATGGACAGGGCGATAATGGCATCGATGAGGTAAGCGTTTACGTTGATGTCGGCCATGACACCTAACAGTAATGTAAGACTATGGCCTAGCGTAAAAAAACTGACATAAATTAATATTTGCCCCGTGTGATACAGAAAAAATATGACACCGACCAAGAAAAGCAAATGGTCGTAGCCCGTAATCATATGTTTGGCGCCTATGTACAAAAAAGGACCGAACGCGACCCCCTTGTTGTTAGCCAAAAAAGATTGGGTAGCATCATCGACCCCATGTGCGAAGGCGGTTGTGGAAACACAAAACAGGAGTATAAGTACTAGGAAAGGCCGTATTTTTCTAAACATGCCCTAAATCAATGTGCGTGACCGTGTTCTTTGACTTGGCGGAGGCTATCTTTCGTAATACTGTCTCTTAGAGCACGCGCTTCTTGAACTTCTTGCAGACTGTCTTCCTTCTTTTTCATAGCGTCGGCCATTTTTTCTTTTTCAATTTTGATTTGTTCTGCCGCGTTTTCTTGAGGATCTTTCTTTTTGTCACCACAAGAGGCCAATAGTGTTAAAGAAAATAGGAAGGATAGCAATAAACCTTTAAATTTCATAATGGTCGCATTTAATTTTTAAACAATTTTTTTGGAACAAAATGTGAAGCTCCTTAAAACAAATTTAACATCGAATTTCGTAAAGTCAAGGGTATACTCGTTTAAAAACATTAGAAGGCGCTATAACCATACTTATTCCGATACTACCGTTACCCCTTCTTTTACCTCTTTTTCCCATGTTTTGAGCCTAGCATATAGTTTATTCGTCAATTCAGGATTATCTAAACTTACGTCGTTCTTCTCGTGTAGATCATTAATTAAATTATAAAGTTCGATTTTATCTCTATTCTTACTTTTTTCACAAACTAATTTCCAATCTCCACTTCTTATGAAACGTTTGGTTTTGTAGGCAAAAAATACATCTCTTTTGGGCAACGTGGCTTGATGCGTTAAATTATCTTTTATACTAATTCCATCTATGTTTGACGCCGTGGGCTTTTGACCGATAAAATCCAAAATTGTCGGCAACACATCCATCGTAAGAATAATTTGGTTATTTATAATTCCTCCTTCGATACTATTGGGAAAATTTATAATGGCAGGCACACGACTCCCTCCCTCATAAACACCGCCTTTATATCCCCTTAAGCCTCCGTTGTTACCGTATTCGTTAGCTCCGTTATCCGATATAAAAAGGACTAGTGTATTTTCATACTGTCCGGTTTCTTTAAGTGTTTGGATTATTTTACCAATTCCCTCATCCATTACTTCAACCATTTCCTTATAGATCGATGAAATACTATCCTTGTTCACAGGTGCTGTACCTGCTTTACCGACTTTTCTTAAAACGTTATCAATACGTCTTTGGTATGGGCCATGCGGAGCCTCATGTGGCAGATAGAGAAAAAATGGTTTCCCCGTTTGCTTAGGGTTATACTTTTTGATGTATTTTACTCCGTAATCCGTTATCAAATCGGTCGAGTACCCCTTTTCATTTTCGATTTTAGAGTCTTTCCACCAGTCGAGGTAACCCTCTTGGTCGATATGGGCATGATAATCAATATTTCCGCTAACGAATCCTGTATATTCGTCGAACCCCTGTAATGTGGGATTAAAATCTTTTGAATATCCTAAATGCCATTTTCCGAACATACCACAACTATAGCCATGGTTTTTAAGCTCTTCGGCAATTGTAATTTCATTTAAATGTAAACCAACTTTTCTATGACTTTTAGCGGTAACAACGCCTTCTACACCTGTACGTTGTTGGTATTTACCGGTCATTAAAGCAGCACGCGTAGGGCTGCAGACGGCTCCATTTGAATGAAAATCCGTAAATCTAATTCCCTCAGAAGCTAATAAATCTATATTTGGTGTTTGAATGGTAGTACTGCCATATGACGAGATATCTCCGTAACCGAGATCATCAGCCATAATTAAAATTATATTCGGATGTAAATCGGCGATTTCCTTTTTGCCGATACACGATACCAAAAAAACAAGTTCTAGTATAAGTATTACTTTTTTCATCACATTAACAGGTCGTTAGTTAATTAGCGCTTGCGAAATAATAAAAAAGGCAACTGATTCCGTTTTGAAGATCAACTGCCTTTTTTACCGATTTCAGGGTAAAAATTCTCATCCTTTATTCGTGTGAAGGTAGTGCGTCAAATTCCTTTTTCTTGTTTTCGAACCATGCCTTCATATCATCAGGAGACTGCGTTTGCATTTTTTCTTTCATTTCGGTCATTACCTTGATGTGGTCTTCGTCTCCTTTTTGAAACATTTCCATGCCATGGTTTTTGCTTTTTTCTACCATTTCTTCAAAAGTAGTTGCGTGAAATTCCATAGTACAAGGTCCGCCTAATTGTTTACAGGTCATCGTTTTCATATCCGTAGTATTTATTGATTATATATTTGTGAGTAGTTCTCCAAGTCTTTCGAATACCGAACCCCAGCCGTTCATGATGCCCATTTTCTCTTGCTGTATTTTATAGGCTTCTGTCGGATGAACTACATTAAAAGTAAAATCGGTCTTGTTGCCATTTGCCGAGAATAGGGCTTGTATCTCAACGCCTTCGGTCATAGGCTTAAAATTTGCGGCTGAAATGATTTTTTCGAATTCAACGATTTCTAGGTATTCGCCCTCCGCGATAAACTCTTGACCATTCGGCATGGGCATACTATATTTCCATTTGCCGCTAACTTTGAATTCGTGTGCAATTATTTTGGTTGTTATTCCTTTGGGGCTCCACCATTGGGCAATGTGTTCGGGTTGGGTCCAGGCCTCCCAGACTAAACTTATGGGTGCGCTGAAAGTCCGTTTTAAGGTTATCGTACGACCGTCATTATCGTTAGCGTTATTCATCTGAATTGGTTTTGGATTGTAATTTGGTCAAATAGTCGTCGAAAGCGTCTAGCTTGTGTTCCCATAGTCCGCGATATTGTTCGATCCACATAAATGCCGGAATCAGATTTTTTGGCCGGATAATGCATAATCGCTCCCTGCCCAGTTTTTTATAAGCTATGATTTCGCACTCCTTTAAGATTCTTAGGTGTTTGGAAATTGCCGGTCGACTAATTTCAAATTTTTCTGCGATTGCGTTTACGGTAAGCTGTCCATCGGCTAAAAGGGCAATAATATCTCTTCTGACCGGGTCGGCAATAGCCTGAAAAACATCTCTTCGCATATTTATGGGTAACTGATTGGTTACAAATATAAATGTAATCGTTCGGTTACGCAAACATATTTATACTATTTAATGGTTTGGAGGCACTCTGTGGAACATTAAGAGGTGATATTTGGATTTGTTCCCAATGGTTTAAGCCAATCAGGATTGTCTCGCTGTTTTGTAGATAAAAACTCTTTCAAGGCCTTGGTTATTATTCGATTTTAAAAGGTTTTTAGGAAGCTGGTAAAGGTATTTTTGAATCTTTACGCGAGATGTTTTTATAGGTTTGTGAACCTAAAACTATCAATAGAATTGTGAGTATTTCCAATAGTAAAAAAAAAATAGGTGAGTTTTTCATTTTTTTGAATGCTTCCTTTCATATCAATGGGATTCCGCAAACAAAATGGAAGCACGATTACCTAAAAAACACCCTACATTAACAAAGAAAACCGCAACATCTTGTATATCAGATATATGCGGTTTTTCTAAGTGGTGCCTCCAGGAATCGAACCAGGGACACATGGATTTTCAGTCCATTGCTCTACCAACTGAGCTAAGGCACCATCCCTTTAAGGGGCTGCAAATATAATTTCAAATTTACGATATGCAAACTATTTACATAAAAAAGCTATTTGTTTTTATTCATTTTTAGAACTTTGCATTATGAACTTGATAATAGACGCCGGAAATACCTTGGTAAAACTAGCTGTTTTTGATAAGCGAAAACTGATATTCCACCAAGATGCCAAAACGAAACATGTAGCGAGACAAGTAAAGGAGATATGCGACCACTATCCCAATATTACCCATGGTATCGTGTCTTCCGTAGGTAATCTTGACCGTAAAGTTTTAGCTGTACTAGCCGTTTTTTGTAACGTTCACGAGTTGGCCCCGTCGTCTAAAACTCCCTTTAAAAACTCGTATGCCACACCACAGACTTTGGGTGTTGACCGAATAGCGCTTGCTACCGCCGCGTTTTACCATAACCCTTCCGGTAATACTTTGGTCATTGATGCGGGTACGTGCGTAACATTTGATATGGTCAACGATTATGGTGAATATCTAGGTGGCGCAATTTCTCCCGGGCTTCACATGCGCTATAAGGCGCTGCATCAACAGACATCTAAACTGCCCCTCTTAGCACCCGAAGAATTGCTAGATTTTATTGGCAATTCTACCAAAACCAGTATTCACAGCGGTATCGTTAACGGAATTTGCCAAGAAATTGACGGCGTAATCGAACAGTACAAATCTCGTTTCGCAGATTTAACAGTTATTTTAACAGGCGGTGACGCCCTATTTTTGTCAAAACGGCTAAAAAATACCATCTTTGCGGATTCCAAATTTCTCCTTGGAGGACTAAATTATCTGTTGGAATACAACAAGCATTAGAGACTGCTTTGAAATATGTGATTAGAATTTTTATAGGCTGTTTTTGCGCAGTACTAGGCAATTTTTTTAGCATAGCAGAGCTACGGTTCAAAATTTTAACGAAGTAATGTGCAAAAAAAGGCATACCCGCCTGCCGGACGGACAGGAAAAAATAATCGACATATTCGAAAATGGTCTCTTATAATGATTAGAAAAATAGGTTTTGTAATAGTGTGCCTAGCCACATCGGGCATGTATGCACAAGACGGTACCGTTTCACCTTATTCTTATTTTGGGTTGGGTGAGGTTAGGGCCACAACTACGGTCGAGAACCAAATGATGGGCGGTATAGGCATGTATGCCGATAGTGTTCATATCAACCTTAGAAATCCGGCGGCATACAGTAGGTTAGGTGTACAAAGTCCCGGTACTTTTGGTATTACTACGTACACAGTGGGTATTTCTCATAAAGAAACACGTTTAAAGAGCTTTGCCGACGAGCAGAGTAGTGCCGTAACGAATCTTGATTATCTTGCTTTGGCTTTCACTTTAAAGAAAGGCCTGGGGCTAGGTTTTGGTCTTATGCCGTATACCTCCGTAGGCTACAACTTTATTGACCAGCAGGGTGCAGAAGGCTCAAGAATCATTAACGAGTATTCGGGCAGTGGAGGGCTTAATAGGGTTTATCTTTCGCTTGGTTATGAATTCGCCAAAAACTTGAGTTTAGGCGTAACCGCAAATTACAATTTCGGAACTTTGGAAAGTTTACGTATTCAAAGCGTTGAGAACGTACAATTTGGGGTAAAAGACGAAAGGTCTTCAAAAATCGGTGGTGTAGATTTAAATTATGCCCTTAGCTATACGCCGCAAATCGATGAAAAGCACACCCTTTTTACCTCGTTGCGTATAAATACACAGGCCAATCTCTCGGCTAGGAATACGAAGCGGATCGGTTCATTTTCTCTTGTCTCGCAAGAAGATATCGAGGCCATCGATGTAAACCTTGCTGCGCAGGGCTTAGAAGAAACCGGAGTTAAAATACCGACAACGACGACTTTGGGTATCGGTTACGGTGAGGATATGAAGTGGTTCTTGGGGATAGAATACAGTTTTCAAAAGCTAGATGACTATTCAAACGAATTTTTAGAAATTGATAATCTAGTTTATCAAAATGCCAATACGATTGCTTTAGGAGGTTTTTATACACCGGACCGTAACTCGTTCGAGAGTTATTTAAAAAGAGTAACCTATAGGGCCGGGGTGAGGCTCGACAAGACCGGAATGGTCATTAACGAGAAAGATATTAATGACTTTGGCATAACTTTTGGACTAGGTCTACCGCTAAGAAATAATATGTCAAATCTCAATATAGGTTTTGAGGTTGGAAGAAGGGGTACCACCTCGGCCGATTTAATCGAGGAAAGTTATTTCAAAGTGAACGTGGGCCTATCATTAAACGATCAATGGTTCAGTAAAAGAAAGATAAATTAAAGTGCGGCCAGTTCTGGATTTTAATTTGGAAAGGCATTAAAATCTTAATAACCACCAAATTAAGCTCTAAAAAAGTATTTTCTAAATTTCAAAGCGTTCCCTTGGCAAAAAATTAGTACATTACGAGCCTCAAAAAAGTAACCAAAAAGCTGGAATAGATCAGTGCGAAGTTTTAATCAAATTAGCGACTTTAAATTGCTGCTCCGGTAAATGTGAGAAATATTCGACCTTTGAAAACAAAAAAATTTGAACAAATGAAAACTAAAATTTACTTCTCGGCAATTATGCTTTTAGGGTTTTGCGCGGTAATCAATGCTCAGGCCCAGAATCCAGAATGTATGACCAACCTTTCGATCTATGCAGAGCATGCAAAGGTAAAAAACTATGAAGCGGCTTATACTCCTTGGAAAATGGTTTACGAAACCTGTCCAGATATCAATAAGGCCAATTTTTCTTTAGGCGAAAGAATATTAAAGGATAAAATCGAAAAATCTTCAGGGGCAGATAAAGATGGCTATATCAATGATCTGATGGCCCTTTACGATAACAGTGCCAAATACTTCCCAAAAAGGTATACACCTTCGGTAGTGGCTATCGATAAGGCGCTACTTATGTATGAAAACAAGAAAGGTTCCGATGCCGAGATATACAAAATACTCGATGACGCTTTTCAGAAAGACCCCGCAAACTTTAAAAATCCAAGGGCGCTATATCTTTATTTTTCCAGCTTAGTAGATTTGCATAAAGCGGGAAGTAAAGAACTTCAAGAGGTTTTCGATGTTTATGATAATGTTGGAGATAAAATCGAGGACGAGAACAAGAAATTGACCGATGTAATCGTACAATTGCTTCCCAAAGATTCTACGGGTACGATTACTTCTAAAGAGAAAAGAAAATTGAAAGTGGCTACTACCAACTCCGAATCCTACGGTAAAATTGCGGGTAGTGTCGATTCCAAATTAGGGGCATTGGCCGATTGTGATAATTTGATTCCCCTTTACGAAAGGAGTTTTGAAGAGAAGAAAGGAGATGTTACTTGGGTAAAAAGAGCGGTAGGTAGAATGTTCAACAAAGAATGTACAGATGATCCGTTGTTCCAAAAGTTGTTCGAGGCTCAGTTAGCTTTAGACCCATCTGCAAGTGCCTATGTTTATGGGGGTACCTTAAAAATGAAGAATGGTGATACAAATGGGGCTCTAGCCGATTTTGACAAGGCCATGAGCTTGGAGACGGATTCTTATAAAAAATCGGACATTGCCTACAAGGTGGCGGTTATTAATAAAAGGAAAGGCAGTAAATCAACTGCTAGAAAATATGCGCAGCTGGCAATTAATGCTAACAAAGCAAACGGTAAGGCCTATTTATTAATAGCCAATCTATATGCGACCAGTGCCAACGATTGTGGCAGTACCCCTTTCGAAAAGCGCGCCATGTACTGGAAGGCAGCCGACATGGCTCGACAAGCAGGTCGTGTTGACCCGTCCGTTAGTTCGAATGCCAATCAATCTGCCAAAAGTTATGCTGCCAAGGCACCTTCAACAACCGACATATTCAATTCGGGTATGGCCGGTAAGACTGTAACCTTTAGCTGTTGGGTCGGCGGTAGTGTGAAAGTACCGAATCTATAAGATGATACCATTTTTTGGAAAAAACTTTAAAAGTATTGCCATGGCATTAAGCATGGCAATACTTTTTTTTTCGTGTAAAGACAATTATAAAAGAGCTGGTCAAGAGAAGATTCCGCTGGTTTATCCGGTAGGTATTGCGGAAGACTTTACCGCGACCTATACTGAGGCCAGGCAAAAAGTGGAAACCGAAGATTCCGTAGGTACGAGGGTCATTGCGATTTTAAAAAGCCCGTTATTAAAAGATTATACCAACTTAGCGTTTCCGTACCAAACCCTGCCCAAGAGTCTTTGGATCGATTTTTTTAACGAGAACGGGCAAAAGAGTGTCATCAAAGCCGACTATGGTATTATTTATTCCGCTACAAATGTGATAGATTTGCAGGGCAATGTAATTATTGAAAGCCATGACGGTAAGAGACTCGAGGCACCACAATTGTACTGGGATCAAGATACCGATTGGATCTTTACCCAAGAAAAGTTCAAATTTACCAACCCCGAAGACGGTACCGTAATGGATGGTGAGGGAATGGATTTTAAAAAAGACCTCAGTTTATTCAACGCGCACAGAACCTATGGTTTAATGACGATTAAGGAAGAACCGAATGATTAAGATCTTAAGATATACCGAATACCTTTATTTAGCCGTATGTTTCTTCTCTCTATATCGAATCTATACGGATTGGAACAGCGATAGGCAGGGTACCTATCTTTTCGTTTTCTTTGCCATAGTTTCCATTGGTATGTTCTTTTTCCGTAGAAATTATAGAAAAAAATTCGAACAGCGCAAACGCAATAACGAGCGGTAATTGTGGAAACGGCCCTACTTATCATCATTCTTTCCCTAGTCTTTTCAGCCTTCTTTTCGGGTATGGAAATCGCTTTTATTTCGGCAAATAAGATTCACATCGAAATCGAAAAGAAGCAAGATGGTTTCTTGGCAAAGGTATTGACCCGTTTGACCAAAAAACCCTCTAAATTCATTGCTACAATGCTTATTGGCAACAATATAGCCTTGGTTATTTATGGCCTCTTTATGGGCGAACTGTTGATGTACTGGTTTCAAGGTATGCTACCGGTTTCCAATAATATTTTAAAATTGGTGCTGACCGATTTCAGTTTGCTGACCCAGACCATCATATCGACGCTTATCATTTTGTTCACCGCTGAATTTTTGCCCAAGGTGCTGTTTCAAATCTATTCCAATACTTTGCTAAAGTTTTTGGCTATTCCCGCCTATCTGTTTTATTTAGTTTTTTCCGTTATTTCTGAATTTGTAATATGGGTATCCGATTTTATTTTAAAGACTTTTTTAAAGACGGATGGAGACGAAATACAACTATCTTTTAGTAAAATAGAGCTGGGAGATTACATTACCGAACAAATGGAAGCGGTGCAAGAGGAAGACGTAGTAGATTCCGAAATTCAGATTTTTCAGAATGCCTTGGAATTCTCGGCAGTTAAGGCTAGGGAAGTAATGGTGCCACGAACGGAAATTACGGCCGTAGAACTTCACGAAACTCCAAAAAATCTAGCAAAATTATTTACTGAAACCGGATTCTCGAAAATTTTGGTCTATAAGGATACTATCGATAATATTATCGGCTATATTCATTCGTACGAACTTTTTAAGAAGCCAAAAACAATTAAGAGTATTCTGTTGCCGGTAGAATTTGTGCCGGAAACAATGCTGATTCAAGATATTTTGAATGTACTGACAAAGAAACGGAAAAGTATTGCGGTAGTTTTAGATGAATATGGGGGTACCGCTGGTCTTATGACCGTTGAAGATATTGTTGAGGAGCTTTTTGGCGAAATCGAAGATGAGCATGATACTACCGATCTGATCGAAGAACAGGTAGACGATGAGAATTATAAGTTTTCGGCGCGGCTAGAAGTCGATTACCTAAATGAAGTCTACAAATTAGAACTCCCGAAAAGTGAAGAGTACGAAACGTTGGGCGGTTTGATCGTTAACGAAACGGGTGAAATACCCGAACAGGATACCGTAATTCAAATCGAAAATTTCCTATTTAAGATTGTAGAAGTTTCCAGTACAAAAATCGACTTGGTATCCCTTCAAATGGTTGAAAAGGAATAGTTTGGTTATACGGTATACTGCCGACTAACTGTATGTGAAATACTGGAAAGAATATTTTCGGTAGTTCTGAGATCCTCCATCGAATTGTATAGTTTTGTTTAAGCACG
>ENA-ORXM01002761-ORXM01002761.1-marine-metagenome-genome-assembly--contig:-NODE-2761-length-19392-cov-57.234740_pt1 | contig 19392 bp, 16 predicted proteins | sample MGYA00237867_ERZ511480 | MGnify/ENA primary metagenome ERZ511480 (study PRJEB26309, sample SAMN06266103) | marine metagenome | isolation source: Algal blade | place: United Kingdom:Sidmouth, United...
GAATTTTTCCGTTTCTATTCGGTCAATTTCTAATTTTATATTTCCTAATTCTATGGTTTTCATCAATTATGGCTAACAGTTGGTGTATGGTTAGTTGCGGAAAATCAGTTAGGATTTTCCGACGTACTTAAATGTAATTAATTCGAGTGAATTTCCTGCGAGGAAATTCCGTAGCAATTAATTATACACCGTGTTGTGTGTTCGTTTTTATTTAAATAATTCATTTAACTTATTCCAATATACTCTTTGTGACCTAATTACCAATATATTAAGAATAACCCATATCAAAATAGTTCCGATAAAAACCCAACTTAATTCTCCACTTGATTTAAATAATACAATTTCATCAAAAGGATTAAATAAGTAACTTGAAAAAATCAGAAGTTGTATTACAAACAACATAAAATATAGCGAATTATGAAAGTTTGGCATCCATGATAAACTTTTTAAAATCCATATCCATAAACCATAAGTTCTTCTTTTTATGAAATTCATTTTATTCAACTTTTCGTTATATTTTTCTAATTTATTATTAAAACTCCAAGCTGGGTCATAGTGTTTTGGAAAAAAATCATCATCAATGTTTTCATTATGTATTAAACCTTCTTTTTTTCTGATTTTATTTATAACAAACTGGTCTCTTCTAAAACCGTAAGCCATATTACTAAGTAATATCGAGCTCAGTCCAATAACTATAGTTGATATTATTAATCCAAACGATAATAATACGATGGAAGTGTTTAATTCCTTTTCATCAAGTTTTCCACCATTGGTATATACGTAGCTATAACCAACCATCACAGTTACAATTACAGATAAAATTTGAAAAAATAACCTCTGATGATGATTTTGGTTTTGTGCAAATTGAGTATGAAAGGAGTTTAATATTTCTTCTTTGAAGTTCATGTTTTGTTTGTTTCTGCGAATTTCTTAAATGACACACAACACTAAGGAGTATAAACACCAATTTAACAAAAAAAACACTAAAATAGTATGGATTACTTATTGGTGTTTATATTTCAGTTGAACATAATTGGTTAATTTACCACTCCAGTGTAAAGTCAAGCTAATTGTTTAATTTTATTAGCAACTAAATTAAATATTAATGATGTGTTTTTATAATAATTATTCATTTATTGCTATTTGTGTTGTTTTTTATTTGAGCGCTGCATTATTTAATGCAATTATAGTTGCCTTAGAAACTATGCGCGGTAAGGAATACTCTTGACGTGGACGAGGCAAATTTTTTACGCTCCATTCTATTTTTAAAACATCAACATAGTAATGCATTATTGCAGAATAATCGCCATTAATTGATTGCCATTTTAAACCTTTATCATAGCGAAACAACAAATAGTTTTTAACCTGAAATTCATCAAAATTTGAGCCACCGAATCCATTTTTAAAACGCCATTCTAAAAAAAGCTTTAGTGCTGTTGTGTAACATCTTACAGTTGCTTTGCTGTAATTTTTTAAAGTCAAAAACTGAGTTAAAGCCAAAACAGCAGTAGAAATATTTTCCATTATCTCTGATTTTATTAAATCAAAAATAAATGTAAAATTATTACAAAATAATTATTATTAAGTAATTATGTATTTAAATTTTGTTCAACGTTTAGTATATGAAGCGTAGCATCCCGCAGGATGCTATGATTTCATATACAGTGTTCTCTGCTGGCTCTCTTTTTTCGTTTTGTTATGCGTTGGCTTACAGCTCTTTGCAACCGCAGGAACGAGGATTGCAATGTGCTGTAAATTGCGTTGGGTATTTTCTTTGTTCAAAATTACTTTTTAACTCCACTTCATCCTCTGTAATCTTACTGCATTCAGTATTGCCAAAAGTGCTACTCCTACATCTGCAAAAACAGCTTCCCACATTGTGGCTAATCCACCTGCTCCTAAGATTAGAACAATGATTTTTATACCAAAGGCAAGGAATATGTTTTGCCAGATTATACGGTGGGTGGATTTAGCAATTTTAATACCTGTAACAACTTTTGAAGGTTGGTCGGTTTGAATGACTACATCTGCTGTTTCAATAGCTACATCACTTCCCATTGCTCCCATTGCAATACCAACATCACTTGCTGCTAATACTGGTGCATCATTAATGCCATCACCCATAAAAGCAATTGTGTTAGAAGTATCTTGATTGAGCAATTCTACCTCATTCAATTTATCTTCAGGTAAAAGACCACCCTTTGCTTTTGAGATACCCAGTTCCTTTGCTACTTGTTGTGTGATACTGTCTTTATCACCTGATAGCATCATTATTAAGTCAATACCTTCTTTCTTGAAGGAAGCAATTGTCTCTTTGGCATCTTCTTTCATCTCGTCTGCAATAGTTACATACCCTGCAAATTTATTATCAATACCAACCAATACAATTGACTCTACAATGTTGTCAAGTTCCTGTGGTGTAGAAATATTAAAATGTGACATTAGTTTTTTATTACCGACTATCACTTTAGAGTTATTCGCTATGCCTTTTAATCCTTTACCTGCAATTTCTTTAATATCAGTAGCTTCAGGAACATCATTCTTTATTGGATATTCCATAATTGCTTTGGCAATAGGGTGGGTAGATTTAGATTCTATTGACAATAGAATAGTCATAAATTCTTCTTTGGAATAGTTGCCGAATACTTCAATATTCTTAATCTTAAATACTCCTTTAGTAACCGTTCCCGTCTTATCCATTACCATTGTATTTATTTCCTTGAGCTTGTCCATATAGGTAGCTCCTTTGAACAGAATGCCGTTTTTAGAAGCTGCACCAAGTCCGCCAAAATATCCCAATGGAATAGAAATAACCAAAGCACACGGACAAGATATTACTAAGAAAATTAAAGCTCTATATAGCCAATCACTAAACACATAATCATCAAAAAAAAAGTAAGGAACAAAGCATACGGCAATGGCCAAATAGACCACTATTGGTGTATAAACCTTTGCTAACCTTCTGATTAAAAGTTCTGTTTTTGCCTTCTTAGAAGTTGCATTTTGTACCAACTCTAATATTCTTGATACTGAACTATCATTGAATAGTTTTGTCGTTTTCACTTCTATTACCCCATCCATATTGATAGAGCCTGCCAATACGTTTTCTCCTTTTAAGAGACTTTGTGGTTTGCTCTCTCCTGTTAGTGCTGCTGTATTTAAACTGGCTTTTTTAGAAAGCAAAGTGCCATCTAATGGCACTTTCTCTCCAACTTTTATTTGTATGGTTTCATCTACCTTTACATCATTTGGATTGACTTCAAGGAAAGATTTGTTTCGCAATACATTGGCGATTTTAGGACGTACATCTAAGAGGGCTGTGATATTGTCCTTTGCTCTTCTTACTGCTGCACTTTGGAATAATTCTCCAACAGCATAGAAAAGCATTACGGCAACTCCTTCTGGATATTCACCTATGGCAAAAGCTCCAATAGTGGCAATACTCATTAAGAAAAACTCTGTAAATATTTCTCCTTTTTTTAGAGCTTCAATTGCCTCCTTGACTACAGGTAAACCAACTGGAATATATGCAACTCCAAACCATAATATCCTGATCCATCCTTTAAAGAAAGCTATATCAAAATAGTCTAAGGCAATACCTGTAATGAGTAAAACAAAGCTGACTATGGCAGGTAAATAAACCTTCCAATTACTTTTGTTTTTGTGTGAATGGTCGTGTGAATGATTATGTCCATCATCCTCACTATGCTTATTTTTCAACAAAGGTGGAGGTGTATTTCTATCTATTTTTTCTTCTAAAGAACAGCATATTTGTTTGCCATTTTTGTCATATATATGAGTGTGATTTTTATTTTTCATTGTTTGATATTTTAAAAGTTATCCATCTATTTACTCTACCCTTATACATTTTGTATTGCTCACCAAATTCTTTCAATAGAAATTCTTCTTCCAACCTAATCTGTGTATTTATACTTACAGTTGATAGAGCTATTATTAGTAAGGTAAAGGCGGTAGGAAGGACTAAGAACAGACCAATATTAGCCACCATAATCCCTAAGAAAATGGGATTACGAGAAATTGCAAAAAAGCCATTGGTTACTAATTCTGTTTTGTTCTCTTCATCTATACCAATACGCCAAGATTCCTTCATACTGGACTGAGCAAACCACACAAATACCAATGAAATTATGAGTAGTGCCCACCCAACATAGACTAAAGTTTCATTTTCTAAATACCAAAAGGGCAATAGAAACTTATGCCAATTTGGAATAAAAGCGTAAATAGAAACTATGATTAATTCTATGATAGAAATAATGCCGAAGACCTTACCATTATAGCCGTGTGCATCATCACCCTTGTTGAAGGTGAGTGGATTGACTTTGGTTTTCTTCCAAAGTAAAAATGACCGTAGTACAAAGACTAAGAGAAAATAAGTGATAAAGAATATAAATAGATACATAATGATTGTTTTAATGTTCGTGTTCCAATTCTCCCGCTTTAGATTGTGCATAGACATAGTAAGCTCCTTTCGTTACTATCTGCATACCATCTGGAATAGTATCGATTAATTTTACGGCTGTAAAACCATTGTCTGTTGCACCTGTAACAACTCCTATCTGCTCAAATTCTATTTCTTTATCATTCGCTTTTTCATTGGCTACGTAAATAAAACTATTAGCACCATCTTTGATAATTGCTTTCTCGGGCAGTGCTAAGGATTCTACATCATTAAGATAGATTTTAGCATTAATAAATAAATCTTTCAGAAAGGTTGGTTTTGTGCCGTCTAAGTGACCGTGAACACGTATAGTTTTAGAATTGGGATTGAACTCTTTTCCTATAACATCTACTGTTCCGTAATAAACTGTCTGACCCAGTGCAGGAACTGTATAGCTAATCTTTTGCTTTTTCCTGATATTGGCAATATCCTTTTCAAATACATCTAATTCTAAATGCAAGTGCTGAGAAGAAATAATATCCATCAATGAAACTGAAGATTGAGCATACATTCCATTGTGAAAATTAATCTTAGAAATATAGCCACTCATAGGTGCTACAATAGCTATTTGTTGTTTTATGGTACTTGGAGACAGATTAGAAGTTGATATTCCTAAGAAGGAAAGTTGCTTTGCAAGTCCTTGTGTTTTAGCATCTAATACTGCTACTTCAGCTTGAGCATTTTGCAAATTCTTGGTTACACCTGCATTAGATTCCACTAAGGTTCTTTGACGTTCTACCTCTAATCTCTTGAGGTTAAGCTGAGCCTTTGCTTCTAAATAATCTTGCTGTGTAATTATTAAGTCAGCATTTTCGAGATAAGCCATAACCGCTCCTTTTTTTATGTAATCACCCTCTACAAATTTCTTATTCCCTTTTATTATACCATTGGTTTTGGCTGAAACAGAAGAATAGGCATTTGGTGGTAAACCCAATGAACCTGTTGCTTTTACAAAGTCATTAACTTTAATATTAGATAATGCCCCAAATTCTAAACCTATGGTTTCGGCTTGTGCTTTTGAAAGGTGTAGTCCTTCTTCGTGGTGTTCTTCTCCACCGTGATTGTGTCCATCATCCTCCGTGTGAGTAGATTCTTCTGCTCCGTGATTATGGCCGTCTCCTTCGGTATGTTTATGACCACAAGAAGAAAATACAAGAAGTGAGAGTATTGTAATTATTGCTATGAAATATTTTGTATGATTCATTTTTAAATGTCTTTTATTGATTTGTAAGAAATTGAAAGTCAGCAACCGCTTTATTGTAGGCTATAATCTGCTCCCAATAATTTTTATTATTTGTTGTCATCAGTTGTAAAGTGTTCAATAATTCTAAGTAAGAGATTTCTCCTGCTTGATAGTTTAGTTCACTTATTCTGATAATTTCTGGATTAATGGTTTCTATTTGATTTTTGTAGAAATCCACTCCTGCTTGATACAAGTTTAATGTGTTTTGTATCTCTAACTGGTCTTGTTTGAAACTCAATAATGTACTTTGGTATTGATAATTACCAATATCAATCTGCATTTTCTGAGCCTCTATTCTCTTTTTAGTTTGACCATTAAATAACGGAATAGCAACACCTGCTTGTACCGCATTTAGCCAACCTCCCTGATTAAAGTTTTGTGCAGCATAACCAACATTGAAGCTGGGTTTTAACTCAGCTTTCATTGCATCTACTTTCGCATATTCTACGGCAATAGATTGCTGACCTTGTAAAAGAAGCGGGTTAGTAGTTGTATCTATTTGAGTGGAATGGTTTGCCACTGATAGACTATGTACGGTGGTAATAGACTCTTTGGTATTTAGTAACAATTGAAACCGCTTATTTAAGTTAGTAACTTCTATTTTCACTTGGTTTAAAAGTAGGTCGTATTCCTTCCATTTGGATTGTAAGGTCAGTACTTCGATACGATTGGCAACTCCTGCTTGTACTCTTACAGTAGCTTTTCTGTGGTATTCTTTATAAGTAGAAACGAGATTGCTATAAAGGGTTTCCAATTCCTTTTTATACTGAATATCAAAAAATAGTTGCTTGACTTTCCATTTCAGTTCGTTTTCTGTTATCTGCTGTTGAGTGATACTCTGGTTTGTGTAAGCATCCTGCAACTTGTTCTGAGCTTTGGTAATACCTGGATTTGGAAAATTCTGAACTATACCTATTTGATTTACCTGCTGTCCAAATTGTCTATCTACTAATCCATCACCTTGATATGATATATCTGTAGTACCCAAGTTATATTTTAGGTTTTGTAAAGATTTGTTTTTCTCTACTTCCAAACTTGCTGCTTTTAAATTGGGGTGATTGGTGATTGCCATAGAAATAGCACTATCTAAATCAAGAGCTTGCTCTTGTGCTTGGGCAGAAAAGGACAAACCTAAAATCAACAAGATTCCTAATACACCACCTTTCGATACATTAATTCGATTGGATTTTCTTTCGCTCCACTTTTCTAACCAATAGTAAAGAATAGGCAATATGATCAATGTTAAAAAAGTAGCGGTTATCAAACCACCTATAACAACCGTTGCCAATGGTCTTTGAACTTCTGCTCCAACCGAAGTAGATATAGCCATTGGTAAAAAACCAAGTGAAGCTACTGCAGCCGTCATAATTACTGGTCGAAGTCTTACTCTTGTTCCTGTTGTTATTCTTTGTTTTATGTTTTTCATTCCTTCCTTTTTAAGTTGATTGAAATAGCCAATAAGGACTATTCCATTCAATACGGCTACTCCAAAAAGTGCTATGAAACCAATGCCTGCTGAAATGCTAAAAGGTAACCCTCTTAGTTGTAAAGCCCATATTCCACCAATGGCAGATAAAGGAATAGCTGTAAAAATCAAAGCTGCTTGTGATACTGAACCGAAGGTGAAGTAAAGCAATATGAAGATTAAGGCTAAGGCCATTGGAACGGCAATAGATAATCTTGCATTCGCTGCTTTTAGGTTTTCAAACTGTCCGCCATAGGTAAAGTAGTAGCCTACTGGCAAACTGAGTTTAGCATCTAATTCTGTTTGTATTTTTTCAACTAATGATTCTACATCTGTGTCACCTACATTTACACCTATTACAATCCGTCTATTGGTATTCTCACGAGATACTTGCATAGGTGCATTAATCAGGTTAATGTTTGCTACATTATTAAGAGGTATTTGACTTCCATTATTAAGGGTTATGTAGAGGTTTTCGACATCTTCTATTCCTTTTCTATTTTCCTCTGCAAATCGAATAACTAAGTCAAACCGTTTATCTCCTTCATAAATAATTCCTGCTTTTTCACCAGCAAATGCCGAACGGATAACTTGATTTACTTCTTGAATGTGTAAGCCATATTGTGCCATACGCTGATAATCATACTTTACCATTACTTGTGGCATTCCAATAGTCTGCTCTACATTCACTGTTCCTACTCCCTCAATCTGCTTTATAACATTTTCAGCCTTAGTTGCATTTTGAAATAACACATCTAAGTCCTCACCAAATAGTTTAATTGCTATATCAGCTTTTGAGCCTGTCATTAATTCATTAAAGCGAAGCTGTATAGGTTGTGAAAACTCAAAACCTACTCCTGGAATGTTATGTAAAGACTCTTCTAATTTCTCAAACATATCTTGTCTTGAGATTGCAGAAGTCCATTCTGCTTTTGGCTTCATTACCAACACATAATCTGCAATTTCAACAGGCATTGGATCTGTTGGGATTTCTGCTGAACCAATGTTGGCAACTACATCTTCTATTTCTGGAAAATCTTTGAGTAATTTGTTTTGTATCATTTTTGCAGTTGCAACACTTTGAGAAAGTGAGCTTCCCGGTGGTAGAATATGCTGCATTGCTAAGTCGCCTTCTTCTAATGTAGGAATGAACTCGCCACCCATTCTGCTGAATACAAATAGACTGATTATAAAAGCAATAACAGTAGCACTTACAAAAACTGTTTTGAAACGTAGAGCTGCATTTAAAATTGGTGTATAGCCTCTTTGGAAAAAGGCAATGATTTTATCTGCAAAAGTTTCTTTATTGACTACATTTTTCTTCAGTACCAAGGCTGCCATCATAGGTACATACGTCAATGAAAGTATCAATGCACCTGCAATAGCAAGCATTACTGTTTGAGCCATAGGCTTAAACATTTTCCCTTCTATGCCTACCAAAGCTAAAATGGGTATATATACCATCAGTATGATAATCTCACCAAATGCCGCTGAACTTCTTATTTTTTGAGAAGAGGTAATTACCTCTGAGTCCATTTCTGTTTGCGAAAGCAAACTCCCTGCTTTTTTGACTTGTAGGCGGTGTACTATAGCCTCCACAATGATAACTGCACCATCTACTATCAATCCAAAATCAATAGCCCCTAAACTCATAAGATTAGCTGATATACATAATAAGTTCATCATAGAAACGGCAAACAGCATTGCCAAAGGAATAACAGAGGCTACAATAAGTCCTGCTCTCCAATTACCTAAGAGTAACACCAGAATAAAAATTACAATGAGACCACCTTCAATTAGATTTTTTTTAACTGTGCCAATTGCAGTGCTTACTAACTTATCTCTTACCAAGTAGGGATCAATTAAAACACCTTCTGGAAGTGTCTTTTGAATTTGAATAACACGTTCTTTTACCAACTCTGTTACCTGTGCAGAATTTGCCCCTTTAAACATCATTACCTTTCCACCGACTACTTCTTCTCCATCTCTCACCAATGCTCCATACCTTGGTGCTTTGCCACATTGAACCGTTGCTACATCTTTTACTAATGCAGGGATATTATTATTATTACTTACAACAATATTCCCAATATCATCTAAAGATTTAGCCAAACCCTCAGACCGTATATAGTAGGCATTAGAATTTTTCTCTATATACGCACCACCAGTATTTTCATTGCTTTTCTCCAATGCATTAAATATGTCCGTGATACTTATGCCTACTGATTTTAAAAGATTAGGGTTTACAGCAACTTCGTACTGCTTGAGATAACCCCCCATAGAGTTTACTTCTGCTACTCCTTCTATACCTAATAGCTGGCGAGTGACTACCCAGTCTTGGATACTTCTTAATTCGGTGGGTGAGTACTTATCTTCAAAACCTTCTTCTGGGCGAACGACATACTGATAAATTTCACCCAAGCCTGTAGAAAGTGGTGCCATCTCAGGTGTGCCTAAGCCATTAGGAATATCTTCTTCTGCCTCTTTTAGTTTTTCATTTACCAGCTGTCGAGCTAAGTATATATCGTAGTTTTCTTCAAATACTACGGTAACTACTGAAAGCCCAAAGCGAGATATAGAACGTATCTCTTCTGTTTTTTGCAGACTTTGTAGAGCAAGCTCAACAGGCGTAGTAATAAATTGCTCCACTTCTTGCGTAGCAAGTGTAGGCGAAATAGTGATTATCTGTACTTGATTATTGGTTATATCAGGTACAGCATCTATAGGTAGCTGCTTGAGAGAAAATAACCCCCAAACTATAAGGGCTGCTACGAATAGCCCTATGACAAACTTATTCTTAACCGAATAAGCGATTATATTATCGAACATTAAATTTTGATTGTGTAAAAAAGTTAAACCTAAACTATGATTGAAAAGGGCATGGTTGTCCCTTGAAAAATGGTTTAACTAAGGCTAGGTGGGTGCCACACTCCGTCACTATAGTCGAAGGAATATTCGAATGTATAATTAAAAAGGTAATCAGTAGAAATTTCAGATTTAGACTCTAACATTGGTTGGACAGTGGGCAAAATAATAATAGAGCCACAACAAGCACAAACACAAAAAGGCGTGCAATCATCTTGATGATCTGAATGATTATGGTCGTGCTCAGTAATTGAAAACTCTACATCTGAATAATTGGAACTTTGCGGCATACTATCCGTACACGGCACTATTGATAATGCTGTAAGGTAAAGTAATAATATAAATGAAAATATTCTCATTAATGAGTTCAAAGATAGAACAAGATCTCTGCAACCCACTTGCAAAGTTTTTTATTTGTTACAATTTTCGCATAAACCCTTTATTACCATATTTGCTTGCTCCATTTTGAAATTTTTAGGTAGATCGATTTTAGGAATATTTTGATTGGTTAGACAGAAAGTATTCTGGCAATTAGTACAATGAAAATGGAAGTGTTGGTCTTTGGTTTCACACTCACAACTTTCTAAGCAAAGGGCATATTTGAGCTGCTTTGTACCATCATCAATAGTATGTACGAGTTTATTTTTTTCAAATGTTTTTAATGTTCGGTAAAGTGTAGATTTATCAGCAATGTCAAAAGCATTCTCTATGGTTTGAAGGGAAATAGCTTTCTCATGTTCCATAAGGTATTGCAAAACCAGAATTCGCATTGCCGTTGGCTTTATATCTCTTTGGTTGAGTCTATTTTCTACCTTTTCGTTTATCATAAAGTATCATATCTTTTTGTGCGGCTGATAAAAAGCAATGTGTGCATTAGCACTCTTTGCTTTTGTGGGGTGGCTATTCTTGCTTTTGAACTGCGTTTAACGAATCTATACTCGTTCCTAGTATTTTACAATGTAGATACTTATAATTACTACATATCACCTTTCTATTCCCCGCCACCAAATATAATTCTAAAATCCCTGATTTCATCACCTAATCTACCTGTCCCCCAAACGCCCAAAACCCCAGAGGACATAAAAACTAAAATGTCCTTCACTCTCGTCATCTGGACTGAAGAATGGGCTAAGAAGATGATCGCTGTCGGCCTGATGCCCTCCACCACTGGCAAGCCAGGAGGCAAGATCGTCGGCCAGGTCATGAGCGACTACCCTATCGAAAACGGTGTATTTCTCAAAGCCTTAGACAAGATGCCCGACCGATTGAAACTCCCTTTCATCTCGACCGAAGCAGAGGCACGTTATATGGTCATGATCTCTGGCGACAGCTCACCCACTGCTACCGCAGATCCTTCCCCACCCAAGAAAAACAAGGTTAAGTATACCTGTCCTTCTTGCCAGACTAACGTCTGGGGCAAGACTGATTTGAATTTGATTTGTGGGGATTGTGGGGATTGTGGGGTGGGGTTTACAATTGAACAATAAATGATACAGCCTTATAAAATCCTATTTATTTTCTCTATGATTAGTGGAATTTGTAATTCAGCTTCTTTTCAATTGTTTTCTGAGCTATCTTTCCAATCCAAGTAAGTATTTTCTTAGCTACTGATATTTTATCTTCATTTGTAACTATGTCCTTCAAGTTATCGAGATCTTCCTTTTCAACTCCTAATGAAGAAAGTTGATCTATGGCTCCAAGAAATTGTGACTGATTTATTGTCTTTTCTTGGTTAACTGTTTCGCCCAATCCAAAATTTGTATTGGACACATTCCCATGTATAGTATTGTTGATTATTTGGTTTGCTTTTGTTTTATCCTCCATTGTTCCAAATTCATTTTCAAGGTCAGGAAATTCACTATCTAATTTTAATAAGGAGTCTAACAGTTTTTGATTGGTTTTAGCCTTAATCGAATAAATCAAAGAGGTTGGGATCTTCTTCATTACATGCTTCAAATGTGTTGCATAAGGAAGACTACAACACTGACTCAAAACCTCCGCAGCTTCTGGCCCAAGAAGAAAATACGTGAAACCACCTTTTGATAGTGCTATTGATCTTTCAAGTGATGTTATCCCTTCTGTATAATGCCATCTGCGAGGATTATCATCTAAATTCTTCTTAATACTGGGATCTTGTTCTATCTGAACTTCATATGTTCTACCTAAAGGGTTCATTACCTCACCAACAGTTTCTACTTCAAGAATTCTATACTTAGGAACATCTTTTCCATATCTATATCCATCAAGTTCCTGGGATAACCACAATTTAAATTCTTCATTATTGATTTTATATGCAATTAACTTTGCTCGTGTTAAAGACTGAGTCAAGTTTATACTATCGTGCGCTATGTCATTAATTAGATCTTTAATCATTTCACCTATTTCTATCTCATCACCAAATTAGTCCTCACTTATAAGTATTCAAGTTAGCAAGTTCCATCTAAGCATATTATCTTTTTCTCAAAATCCTCAGGTGGTGGGCAGTGAATTTTTGTTTTCGCTTCATTTTGAGGATCACACATTTCGTTAAAACTAAGGTTTTGAAGTTGACTATTTTGGCAGTTCTCGTATATTATTATGTGCTCTTGCCCTAATTCTTCTTTCAGTCTTTCTGCATACTCTACTGAAGGCACTATTGCTTCATAGTACTTACTTGAAAAATTAAAGTCCCCCTTGATTCTCCATTCTCTCTCCCAAGTCCAGTCATACTTTACAGAAGTAAATGAAGGCTCAAATTTTTGATGTCTCCATCTAATTTTTTTTGTTAGCTTATCTTTGAACTTATCTTCTAAGTATAATACGGGCCTTCCACCATCTCGATATATATCTTTTTTATAAACCATGATTCCATAGCGACTATACTTTTGAAAGTCCGTATAGTTTCTTAAACCATCTGCAGTTTTCAAACAACCTATTGGTGTTTCTGTTAAACTTACTACATGTTTATTCCCTACTTTATAAAGAGACTGATTTAACTGTTTATCTCTAATAATCGACTTAAGATTATCAAAAGCGATCTCATCATTTATGCCTTTCGTCAGATGAATAAGGAAAGTTGATAGGTCGGGTCTTCTACAATCATTAGTCATATTTGAGGTTTAGTCTTTCTCTTATTAATTACTATATAATATTTGGAATCATCCCATAATGGTCAAATATATTTCTTCTGTAAGTCAAGCTAATGTCTGAGGAAAGACTCGATTCTAATATAGATCCTCGATCTGTGAGAAGTTGTACATATAATACTATCTCTAATAAATTAACATCGCATACATTTTAGAATAGACTACTAATTTTCTCAATAATCAGAGGGATTTGTAATTCTACACCTTTATCAACTGCTTTATTGGCTATCTTTCCAGTCCAAGTAAGTAAGTTCTTACTTACCGATTCTTTATCTTTATTTGTAACTATGTCCTTCAAGTTATCGAGATCTTCCTCTTCAACTCCCAGTAATGAAAGATCTTTTATGACCCCACTTAATTGCGACTGATTTATAGTCTGTTCTTGATTAACTATTTCTCCTATCCCAAAATTTGTATTTGATACGTTGCCGTTTATCGTATTATTGATTATTTGATTTGGTGTTGTTTTTTCATCCTGCTCATTGGTACGTTTTTTCAACCATTGTTCAATTCCGCCAATTTCTAATACTTCATATCCACTTGAAGTAAGTCTTAATGAATGATTATCATATTGTACTAGTTTTAAAGCCTTCATTTTTGGTATTGCTTTAGTTAATTCTACCGAAGAATCTTTATGGACTGGAATGTGACCTTTTTCTTCAATTTCTTTGAGAATTTTATCGATAATATTATTCATGACTGTTGTCGATTTAAAGAGTTCATAAGTTTTGACTAATAGGTGAAAATCATCTGTACTTGCGAAAGGGGGATTCTTCAATTGAACTATTACCATATCAGCATTATAATATGATATGGTTTGAATCTGATTCGTAACGAAACTGATCTCTTTAGGAGGTTCTTTTTTTAATCCAGGAATGCTCTCTTCAACCCAGCTGAGCCTTACTTTTCTTCTTATTTCCCCTTTTTTTAGATCCATTATAATATAATTTTCACAGGTGAAAAATTATAAAGTCCTTATATTTCTTATTGTCCTTAACAATTTTAAGCCGAACAAAATTCGCTTGCCCCCAAATAAAAACTTGAAAAATTTGTCCCCCAATCGCACAAAAACCGAGAGGACAGAATCACCATAATGTCCCCTCCCCTGGCCACATAGACCAAACAATATTCTGATTGCCCCATTACCCTTCACTTCACCAGACGTACCCTTTTGCCTCATATTGATGGGGTACACTAAATATATACGGTACCCCCCCCCGGACCCCCCGCTTTGTAAAAATTTCTCATAAGAGGGATAAGCCTCCCCTTAGCTTTCCTTAACAGAATTCGGAATAAAATTTGGATTTCATCTATTTTCCGTCCTGCCTTTACTAATATAGATGCTACAAGATCAAAGAGATATTCCACTACTGACTCGTAAAGATCAGGAGACGCTATTGACTAATGTGTCTCGGAATCCTCGCCATAAATTATTAGTGTTGCTCATGCTGGACTGCGGCCTCAGAGTCACTGAAGTCAGTAGCTTGCGGATAGAGAATTTCGATTTTAAGTCTCATGAGCTGATTGTCAAGTCATTGAAGAAGCGGAGTGATAAGCCTGTATACAGGCGTATACCGCTGACCCCTCGTACGATAGAAGCACTGTCTGATGTATACTTGAAGCTGGAGGATAAGGGCGAGAAAGCCTTTATATTTCCGACGAGTTCAGAGAGTGGACACATCAGCAGAATCAGAGTGTGGCGTATGATCAAGAAGTATTCTTCGTGGCAGGTCTACCCTCACATGTTGCGTCACACCTTCGCCAGTGACCTTGTCCAGGAGGGAGCTGATATCAGAACAGCACAGGATCTATTAGGTCATGCCTCAGCAAAGACAACGGAGATATACTTACATGTGGCAGACAATCGGAAGCGCACAGCCATACAGAATTTAGATAAGAGAAGCGTCTACAAACGAATAAAGGATAAATGGTTTCCTCGCAAGAATGTCTTCATCCTGAATAACACAGGGCATTTTAATAAAGTACACGTAGGCAGACAGGAAGAGCTGAAAGTGGTTAACGAGTTATTTCATAAGAAGATCAATCTCATCATCACAGGTCCTCAGGGAATTGGTAAGTCTCAGATCCTGGGGATGTTTAGCGGAGATAAGACTTTCTAAACTTGGTCGTCCGTAACATAGGAGACCCAACCATAACATAGACATCTAAAGATCACGATAAAATATTTCAAATGCTTGTATATAGACGAGCAAACTTAAAAGCCAGACCTGAGGGACCTCAAGGATACGGAGGCATAGAAAGTGTCTGTAGAAGCCTAATCTACTAAGCTAAATACTTACTATTATTTATATTTATCATGACTTAAATAGATCAACTTTAATACCACTCAAAGCTTACATTTCTTCGCATCTTCTGCATTATACGACAGTCCCCTACGGTAATATAGCTCGCAGAAAATCGTTTGTAAATACGGCTCGTTGTTGCGCTGAGGGAAGTAATTTTGTTCGAATCTTTTTCCATGAGTCTATTTGACTAACCGGATAAAAGTGAGACAGTGGTTTTTGATCCAAGTAATCGTTCAGCTTACCCCAGTGTAGTGTGAAGCTGATATTCTCAGCGGTGAGCTTCTCACAGACCTTATCAAAGAAAACTCTGGATCGAGGCGTATCCACCCCATCCATTTCCAACACACAGGTCGTGGGAAAGCGGGTAAAACCCAAAGTAGCCTTAGTGCCTTTCACATATCGTAAAGCTATGACACCTACAAATGGAATTGCCTGATCAATGATCTCCAGTATATAGTCCAACACTCTACTAGTAGATGACATATCGAAACCTATAGCACAGCTTGCCGTCTTTCCTTTCAGGCTGGTGTAAGAGAATGACTCACCCATAGTGCCAATCCACGGATATGATGTTCCTGATGGGTATTGACCTCTCACTATGAGGTTGACCGCTGTCTTTATAGCCAATCTATTTAATGGAATCGGAACTAAGGATAAGAGCTTGGCTACGACACTGAGTGTATCATCACCATATGTATATCCTCGATCTTTAAGAGATATAGATGGTCTGTCGAAATATGGTATCTTATACATGTATGTGATATAGACACCTTTTTTATTGTTGGCAAGATTATAAGGATTAATCAGTACTTGAAAGTGATATAACTCTGCTGCGGCATGTCCCGATGATCTTAGCTGAAATGCATTGAAATCTAATGTATTGAGAGCTGATTTAATTGATTGGTTATATGACACTCTATGCCTGTATTTTTCTAAAAGAAATATGGGCTCAGTCTGCAGCAGTATTCCATGGATGATCCCAAAGCTACCGAAGCTAACCACAGCTGCATTAAATGCCTCGTCATCCACAATATGAGTAGGACTTCCTATTGCCTGAATAAAAGTATCACTAACCACTCGATGGCTCTTCCTTTCTATATATACATGGCTATCCTGACCAGTGATTATGTGTAGTCCTCTAATAGCATCATGGACTGCCCCAAATCTGAAAGCTGCACCGTGTGTTCCAGTAGAAGTAGCTCCAGCTATAGTTTGGCCATTACTGGCCCCTGAAGCCATAATCGATCTCTTCGCACCCAGTCGTCTTTCAAGTAGGTCATTAATTGATAAGATAGAATTACCGCACTGAAAGAAACGCACATCATCTGATGTAAGTCCTCGGTTACTAAAATCGAGATGAATATTTCTTGTAGACAGCTTCATAGCTAATCTTAAACTCAAGGTATCGACGAAACCATTATTACCAAAACTAATCTCGGTGAACGACCATCCTCTACCAATAGCTCTGATCTCCGCTTGATGCGATATCGCGTCTTGAATCAAAAATTTTATATTATCAGAAGTTGCATTATAGCGCTTGATGGAAGCTTCACCTTGCTTAGGATTTCGTAGCTTATAGGATCTGGGCGATGAAAATCTTTTAGTAAAATTTTCATGTTTGTTAGTCCATTTCTTAACGTCGATCAGCTCAAGACCTGGTCTTAATTGTGTCATACGTGAGTCATTTATATTTTAATTTTCATCAATAGAATCATCTAATGGAATTGGTTCTGGACTACAATTCCATTCTAAGCGAACTGGATTCACCATGCCAATGGTGACTACATTCAGAGCATTATTTAAGATGTTATCCTTAATGACCACGTCAGAAATACTATTCATCTCTTCAGGACACTCTGCACTAGTATACTTAGGCTCTATAAGCCCCCAAAAAAAACTCCATGATGTCCGTTCGTGTGGAATAATTGATTCAGGGTCAGGGCTAGCAATTAGCCTATGAGAATAGCAGCTTGACAGAGAAATTACGATCAAAATGAAAAGGAAAGTATAGAAGATCGTCGGGCCCTTCATAATTTGAATTTTTTAAATAGTGTCAAGATTCTTTCATAACGTAACCCAAGAAAGCTATTTATTTACCTGAAAAAATACTTCAAGAGAAAAGGATTATATGAGGCATCTAAGTTTTGACCAATAATAGTGTCATGACCTAGGTTACCTATGAGCGCAATTCTGACACTACTTAGCAAGACCTATTTCCATTAATACGATAACAAGTAGATTTGAAAAATAATAAGAGACAAGCGATAGTTATTATACATGGCATAGGCGAGCAGAGACCCATGAAGACCCTCAGGGGCTTTGTCTCATCGCTTTTGAATTATGAAAAGTCAGATCACGCTGAGCTTAACCCTGGCCATGAATCTAAGGTATCTGATAGAAACTTTTGGACCAAACCTGATCGAATCAGCAATAGCTACGAGTTGAGAAAAATAACCGCTAAAGGAGAAAAGAATGTTAGATCGACGACCCACTTCTACGAGTATCACTGGGCGTCTAATATGCGTGATAATAAGACAAAACATGTGTGGCAGTGGTTAAAGCCAATAATCTGGAGGGGTACCACGAATACTGATTTGAGAGTTGCTACATTGACTTATTTTTTACGGCTACTCATTATTGCTTATCCCATATTGTGCTTATTTATTTTGTTAAGCTTAGATAATAAACTTGAATTTAAATGGTGGTTCTTATTTTTGGGATTACCATTCTCTATTTTACCAATTAGAAAATTTATTAAATCCTACGCTGCCGATGCTGCAAGGTACTTCCAACCTAATAATGATAACATTGCGCAGCGAGAAGTGATTAGACAGAATGGAATTAATCTAATCAGAGCTCTCCATAAAACTGAGGACTATGATCGAATTGTCTTAGTAGGTCACAGCCTCGGAAGTGTAATCGCGTATGATATTATCACTTATTTGTGGATAGAATTTAATAAATCAATTAACTTAAACCAAGGCCATAATTTAGTCTACAGGTCAAAATGTAAGTGGGGTATTAGCTTTGGCAATGTAAATGAAGAATCAGAGCAACTAAAAAACTTAAATGACATTACATATCTAATTAATCAATATGATAGTGAAGGACATAAAATAGATTCAGAAGGTTTTCATAATAAACTGCAAGCTAATAAGACACATATCAATAAAGGTGTCGAGACTGACGGTAGAGATGAACATAAAGACAGTATAGAACATCTTCGAAAAGACTTTCAGCATGCTCAATCGGAGATGTGGAAGGCGGTATCGCACAAACGGAAAGGTTGGCTAATTTCTGATCTTGTCACTATTGGTAGTCCATTGACTCACGCCAATTTATTAATGGCAGACAGTGAATTTGATTTTAAATTAAGAATAGACGAAAGAGAGTATCCTACCTGTCCTCCCCAAGTAGATGACGGTAAATATACTTACGGCAATGATGATGGCGATAAGTTTATCCATCATGCCACACCATTTGTAGCTACTAGATGGACTAATTTATACTATCAGTCTGATCTTGTCGGTGGTAAGGTCGCAAAGCGATTTGGCAATGCCATTGTAGATCGCAAAATAAATCATCCTTCATGGTTTAGAAATTATTTTCCGAATACTCATAATGCGTATTGGGCCAAAAATAGTAATCCAGACAACATTAAGACCACTTCTGAATACGAGAGCATAAGGCAGCTCTATAAAGCAATACGCCTCAACGATATTGAAGAAGGCCTATATTAAGTCCTATCAGTAGAACATCCTGCTTAGCGAATCAATCACCCTAAAAAATATAAGCCTACACGTGAAGTGTTGCAGCTTAACTTAGGGGTATTCAGAAATAAAGCATAAACATATTTTCTATAGATGCAAAGCTTACTTGCACTCGCCGTGCGGGCCTTACTGCCCACCCGTACTCAGTGGTACGGTTCC